>OIWT01000697.1_pt1 | contig 45655 bp, 34 predicted proteins | sample 1587701 | NCBI WGS metagenome assembly OIWT01 (sample SAMEA3888904, study PRJEB22519) | human gut metagenome | biome: human gut; feature: human-associated habitat; material: faeces | place: Denmark | collected 2009 | reverse complement strand
GCGGCGTATTCCTGTCAGAACTTTTATGACCTGCTTGTCTTTAAATGCTTCTATACTTTGAAAATATGTGTTTCTTATCATTTATTCAAAGTGTACTTTGAAAATCTATGTAAGTCAATGTCATTTTAAAGTTGATTTTGTCATTTCAAACTCAATTTTGAAAAATATATGCAGTTTGCTTTTTTAAAGTGATTTTTTTACATATTGCATTGAACCATTTTTTTAGTTTTTGTGGTTGGTGCGGGCGGCTTGTAAAATCCTGTTTTCCACAAGTTGTTGCGGGCGGATTTTTTCCATCAATTCTGAAAATTTATTTTCGTTCATATCCTTAAAAATTCTCAAAAACTTATTGACATAGCAATTAATAAAAACTATATTATACCTATAACCTATTAAACAGATAGGAAATATCTAAAACAAAAACAGGAGGACATGATGGAACTTTACTTTGAAAAACTGGTTCGCGAAAATTTTAGAAATGGAGTCATGTGCTGCTGTTGTCTTTTCGCTTAGGCTGAAAACTTTCTGTTTTTCAGCAAAATCTATTAAATCAAAAATTAAATTCTCAAAAAAAAAATTACTTGTAATGTAGTGCGCGGATTTGCCGGTGCGTTGCTTGTGCTGTCTTCAGATTTTCTGCAGGCGCGGGCGCTGAGCAGGTTGCCGCAGGTAAAAATACAGGAGCATTTTATGTCAGAAAATATTCTTTTCAAAAATTATACATCGCACGATTACGTAAAATTTGCGGAGCAGACTGCAAACTGGATTAAGACTACAGGAAAAACCGGCAAATCGGGAAAACTTTGGCTTCAAAGTCCTGATTCAAAGGAAAATTTTGACGACTACCCGATGCTTACTCCAAAGTCGCTTTATGGCGGTTCGGCTGGAGTTGGCCTTTTCTATCTCCGCCTGTATCAGGTTACAAAAAATCCTGAATATCTTAAGGAGGCTGAATCTGCCGCAAAGGAGATTATCAGCACGTACGAAGGCAAGGCTTTTTACGAGAACGCTCTTAGCCACGGAACAACGGAAGACAAGCTTGTCCACGTAAAGAATATGCCGGGCTGGATTGCGGGATTCAACAACGGACCGACTGGCCAGGCTTATCTTGCGCTGAAGCTTTATGAAGTCACAAAAGAAAAGCGCTATCTTGAATTTTCAGAAAGAGCTGCGGACGATGTTATTTCTGTCGCAAAAAAAGCGGATGACGGAATTTACTGGAGCGAGCAGCTTGACTACTGCGGCGACGGAAGCTACATCCCTTATTTTGCGGAGATTTACCGCATCACAAAGAACGAAAAATATGTGGACGCGGCAAGAAGATTCGGAAATTATCTTCTTACAAAAGGAAAGCCTGCTCCGAACGGCGGAACTTTCTGGAATGTTGTTGACCTTACAATAATCGATTTTCCAAAGGACGTTTTATGGGTAAACCTTGCGCACGGAACTAGCGGTGTCGGCTTTGTCTTTGCGCTTATCTACAACCTTACAAAAGATGAAAAATTCCTGAACGCGGCAAAAGAGGCCGCAAAGTATATTCAGGGAATTGCGGTCGGCGATGAGAATGCTGTTCTTGTTCCGTACCTCGACAGCCTTGAGCGCGGCCCTTCAACAGAATTTTATTATTTGAGCCAGTGCCACGGACCTGCCGGAACTTCGCTTTTGTTCCACGCGCTTTACGACATCACAGGCGAAAAGGAATATTTTGACTGGGTGTTAAAGCTTAGTCGCGGAATCATAAAGGCGGGCGCGCCGGAAAATTTCAGCCGCGGATACTGGCAGAGCCAGGCTTTGTGCTGCGGAACTCCGGGGCTTCTGGAGCATTTTGTTTCAGTCTACAGGCTGACAGGCGAGAAAGAATTCCTTGAATACGCTGAGCGCACGGCAAAAACTGTTGTGGGACAGTCATTTGTGGAAGACGCGGACGGCGACATCTATCACCAGAAAAACGCAAGAAGATGGAGCGGCGCATGGTGGCGCACAATCCCGACAGACGTGCACAGCTACACCGGTCTTTACATCGGAACTGCCGGAAACGCTTGGACACTGCTTTCGCTTGCCGCGGCGCAGAACGGCGAAAAACTGATAGAAACCGTGGAATACGATTTCTTTAAATAGCCTGAATGTCGAGTTTTTTGCAAAAAAAATAAAAGCATAGGCAGATTTACAGTTTGCGAAGATTTTTGGCGATTGAATTAATTAAAGTGCGAAGCACCCGAATTAATACAAGCGAAGCGCGAGCCAAATCCATCTGAGCAAATTGGAAATATGCCGAAAGCGTTCTTTCAGAATTTGCATAAAAACTCGAAATTCGGGCTAAAAAGAAAGAAGTTGAGTTTTTATGCTGAATCAATAAAACTCAATATTCAGACTAAATAAAAGGAGACTTAGGAAAATGGCAAAACTCTACAACTCAATCACAGAACTTGTCGGCGACACTCCGCTTGTGCGGCTTCACCGGTACGAAAAATTTGTCGGCGCAAAAGGCAATATTCTTGGAAAGTTTGAATATTTCAATCCGTCCGGAAGCGTAAAAGACCGTGCAGCCCTGAACATAATCGAAGAGGCGGAAAAACGCGGCGACATAAAGCCGGGAATGACGCTTTTTGACTACACAAGCGGCAACACAGGAATCGGCGAGGCGACTTTTGCAAACGCCAAGGGCTACAAGCTCGTGATTGTGATTCAGCCTGGAGTTTCTGCCGAACGGACACAGATTCTAAAGGCGCTCGGTGCAACTCTTCTTCAGGTTACCGACGTGCCGGGCTTTCCTGAGCTTCTTAAAAACGGACTTTCAATGACCGGGCTTGACCGCGTCTTCAAGGATTTTGCAAAGAAAAACGGCTGGTACTATCTGAATCAGGCTGCCGACGTGAACAATTCGCTTGCGCACGTAAAGACAACCGGCCCTGAAATCTGGGAAGCCACCGGCGGAAAGGTCGACTACGTTGTTCAGCTTGTAGGAACTGGCGGAACTCTTTCAGGTCTTGCAAAATTTTTCCGCGAAAAAAATCCTAATGTAAAGATTATCGGCGCGCAGCCGGCGGAGCAGTCAAAAAAGAATCCGGCGTTTCCGGAGCGCAACACGATTGACGGCGTCTTGAACTTTAACGGCGTGCCGGACGAAAATTATCCGCCGCTTTTAAGGAGCTTTAACACAAAGTACGACGAATGTTTTGACGTTATTGCCGAGGATGCCTACGAAACCGGGCGGAATCTCGTGGGCCAGGAAGGATTCTTTGTCGGTCAGTCGGCCGGGGCTGCTCTTTGGACGGCGACCCAGATTGCAAGGCGGCCCGAGGCGGCAGGAAAAAATATTGTGGTGATTCTTGCGGACAATGCGTTCAAGTATCTTTCCACAAATATGTATAGATAGCCGGGGGTTGTGCAAGCCAACAATTTTTTTTCAAAACTTGTTGGCTTGCACCCGGGCTTTTCGTGGCTGCGCTTTCGCTCCGAACCGCACCACTCCAATCCCTAACCCGTGGAGGAAAAGGCTTATGAAAAATTTAACAAAAAGAATTTTGCCGTTTGCCAGTGCTGTTCTTGCGCAAGCAAGAATGAAACCCTGAAAAGCGCGGCACGAAGGAACTGAGTGCAACTGCAGGAGAAAAAAATGGATTTTGATAAAATTACCGACCGTACTGGAACAAATGCTATAAAATATGATTTGGCGGAGGCTCGGAACAAGCCGAAAGATGCCATAAGCCTTTGGGTTGCCGACATGGATTTTCCTACAGCTCCGTGTGTGCAGAAAGCGATTGCGGAAAAGGCGGCCCACGGGATTTTTGGTTACAGCCGGCCGGATTCTCGTTATTACGCCGCGCTTAAAAAATGGTTTAAGGAACGTCACAACTATAAGATTCAGGACGAATGGGTTGTTAATACTCCTGGAGTTTGCTTTGCGCTTGCAGCTGCAATCAGGGCGTTTACAAAAGAGGGCGAAAGCGTGCTTGTGCAGAAGCCGGTCTACTATCCGTTTTTTAATATGATAAAAAATCTGAACCGTAAAGTAGTGAACAGTCCGCTTGAATTGAAAAATGGTCATTACGAGATTGATTTTCAGGATTTTGAAGATAAGATTGTCTCTGAAAAAGTAAAAATGTTCATTCTTTGTTCGCCGCATAATCCTGGCGGCCGTGTATGGAAAAAAGAAGAGCTTTTGCGCATTTCTGAAATTTGCCTTGAACACAATGTCCTTGTTGTAAGCGATGAAATTCATTCCGACATAACTTTTGAAGGCCATACGCATACGGTTTATGGAACACTTTCGCCGGCTGCGGCGGAAAATTCGATTATCTGCACTGCGCCAAGCAAAAGTTTTAATCTTGCGGGGCTTCAGTTTTCAAATATCATAATTCCCGGCGCAAAACTCCGCGTTGATTTTTTACGTGAGCTGGACAGGACCGGCTACGACGAGCCTTCCCTGATGGGAATTGTAGCGGCTACGGCGGCTTATTCAGAGGGCGCGGAATGGTTTGATGAAGCAAAATCCTACATCTGGAAAAACATTCAGTTTGCAAAAAATTATATAGAAGAAAACTGCCCTAAAATCAAGGTTATTGTTCCGGAAGGCACGTATCTTTTGTGGCTGGATTTTTCCGGACTTGGCTTGACGGACAAAGAAATCAACGGGCGTATTCTGAACAACGCGAAGGTCTGGCTTGACAGCGGAAGCATGTTCGGAACTGAGGGGGAAAAATTCCAGCGTATAAACTGCGCGACTCCAAGGGCAATATTAAAGGAGGCTCTTGAGCGGATTTGCGCCCGGTTTTAATTTTTGCAGGGGTTTATGCCGTAGGATTGGTTAGGTTTTATAAATCTTGACACAATCCTTGCAAAACAATATTCTTTCTGTATATGAAAAACACATTGCTTCTACTACTATCTTTATTTTTCTCTGTGACCGTTTAAGGTAGATGGTGTGTATTTTCTGTTTATTATGGAATTAACAAGACCTGCCCTGAACGGCGGGTTTTTTTGTTTTTATACGATTTTTTGATTTTTATGGAGGCAGTATATGTCTGTTATGAATCCTAATGGTAAGTATCGTCCGTTCGCGGCGGTGCCGATTAAAAACCGCACATGGCCGGATAATGTGATTACAAAAGCGCCGGTCTGGTGTTCTGTAGATCTTCGTGACGGAAACCAGGCTTTGATAAACCCCATGGGCGTTGAGCAGAAGCTGGAATTTTTTGACCTTCTTGTAAAAATAGGATTCAAACAGATTGAAGTTGGTTTTCCAAGCGCAAGCGACACCGAGTTCAATTTTATGCGCCGCCTTATTGAAGAAAATCACGTGCCGGATGACGTTACCCTGCAGGTTTTGTGCCAGGCGCGCGAAAAACTGATTAAGCGTACTTTTGAAAGTCTTAAAGGCTGCAAAAAGGCTATTTTCCACCTTTATAATTCAACAAGCCCGGCACAAAGAAAATATACTTTCGGAAAATCAAAGGAAGAAATCAAGCAGATTGCGATAGACGGAATCCGCTGCGTAAAAAACTGCCTTTCTATGAGCGAAGGAACAGAAATTCAGCTTGAATATTCACCTGAAAGTTTTTCCACAACAGAAATTGATTATGCGATTGAAGTATGCGAGGCTGTAAAAAAGGAATGGGGCTGCTCGGCGGAAAACAAGGTTATTCTGAACCTTCCTACAACGGTTGAGTGTGCTATGCCGAACCAGTTTGCAGACCAGATTGAATATTTTTGCCAGAACATTACTGAGCGGGAAAATGTTATAATTTCCTTGCACAACCATAATGACCGCGGAGAAGGTGTTGCCCAGTGCGAGCTTGGTCTTCTGGCCGGCGCTGACCGCGTTGAAGGCTGTCTTTTTGGAAACGGCGAGCGTACAGGAAACCTTGATATTGTTATTGTCGGAATGAATATGTACACTCAGGGCGTTGATCCGGAGCTTGATTTCAGAAATATGCCTGCCCTTACGGAAGCGTACACAAGACTTACAGGAATGACGATTCATCCAAGAACTCCGTATTCTGGAGAGCTTGTATTTACTGCGTTCAGCGGTTCCCACCAGGACGCGATCCGCAAGGGAATGGCGGCGCGGATAAAGATGAAGCCAAACGATTATTGGGATGTTCCGTACCTTACTTTTGATCCGCACGATATTGGCCGTCAGTACGAAGGAATCATCCGAATCAACAGCCAGAGCGGAAAGGGCGGCGCGGCATATATCCTTGAGCAGGATTACGGTCTGGTTCTTCCAAAGGCAATGCATCCGGCCTTGGGCGACTTGATAAAGCACGTTGCGGACAAAGCCCAGCGCGAGCTTAAGCCGGAGGAAATTTTTAACGCGTTTGAGACAACATGGGTAAAAACAAAATCTCCGCTCAATATTCTTGAAATCAATGAAAAGCACATAGAAGGCGAGCGCAACTCTGATGTGCAGGAACAGGTTGCCGCTATGGCTACAGTTGAATGGGAAGGCAAAAAATTTGCGATTGCGGCAAACGGAAACGGTCCTCTTGACGCTTTTGTAAATGCGATGCGCCAGACTCCTGCTCCAAGGTTCAATGTTACAAGCCTTCACGAGCACAGCATTGGTACAGGATCGGATACCCAGGCGGTTGCTTATGTTCAGATTACAAAAGAAAACGGCGAGCAAGTCTGGGGCGTTGGAAAAAGCTCGAATGTCGGCCGCGCAGGTGTGGCGGCGATTGTTTCCGCTTTAAATTTCAAGCCATTTGAGGCATAATAATTTTAATGGCACGGAAAGAGAAATATACAGCGGCGGTTATCGGTACAGGACGCATTGGTTTTACACTTGGATTTGACTTGAAAAGGGAACAGCCGGCAAGCCACACTATGGCTTTGCTGGCAAACCGCAGGATAAAACTGATTGCCGGGTGCGACAGCAATGCGCCAAGGCTTGCTCATTGGCATAGATTCAACAGGAAATGCGCAGTTTTTTCAGACTATTCTTATCTTTTTGCCACAACTAAAATTGATATTGCTGTTGTTGCTGTAAACGAAGTTTCTCACATGGAGGCCGCGCTGGCGGCAATAAAGGCAAAGCCAAGGCTTCTGATTCTTGAAAAACCTGTCGCCTTGAATGTGGCGCAGGCAAGGCGCATTATGTCCGAGTCGGAAAAATACAAAGTTCCGGTTCTTGTAAACCACGAACGCCGCTTTGCTGAGGACTATAAATTTGCAAAAGATTACATGCGCACGATAGGCGAAATTCAGACTATAAACGCGCGCCTTGATTCCGGGCTTTACGTCTTTAATCCAGAGCAGGAAGCCACTGGCGAGTACAGCCTCTTGCACGATGGGACGCATCTTGTTGATATTGTTAATTATCTTCTTGAGGAGAAAAAATCCTGCGCTTCTCCGGAAAGGCTTTTAAGGAAAATGAAAATTTCTGGCATTACAAAGGACAGAAATAATCCCCGGATTGTGCGCAATGTAAACGTTCATTTTGAAAGCGAAAAATGTCCGGATATAAATATTTTTATGTCGGGCCGAAGCAGATTTTTCGGCTTTGAGGTTGAGGTCATCGGAACAGAAGGACGAATCCGAATCGGAAACGGAATCCACGAGTTTCAAAAGAGGGAAGAATCCAGGCTTTATTCAGGATTTTACAGCCTTGCGGATGACAAAACCGTAAGCATTCCCAAAAAAACAAGATATTTTTCAAATATGGTAAAAAATGCGGTCGAATTTCTTGACGGAAAAGAGCCTCTTCGCTCGACATTGCAGACAGGTCTGAACACGCTCTGCACATTGGAAGAAATAAAAAACTATCTGAAGTTTGGAGATTAGAAAACCGCTGAAAGCGTTTTTTACAGTTTATAAAAGATTTTGCCAAAAAAAAGGCCGCCAGCTGGCCGCCTTTTTTTGCGTGTTTATTTTTACTCAGCGCGAATGCTTGTGTTACAAACTAAAAAAAAACATCGTGTTTTTTTTAGTTTACCGCAAACAAGTTTGCTGGCTATTGGCATACATCCTGTATGCCATTCTTTTATTCAGCGCGGATGCTTGTGTTTTTTACTACAACGTCGTGGGCGCCGCCTTCGCGGATGCTTGCAGGGCTTACCAGCGTGATTTTTGCCTTTTCCTGAAGCTCTGGGATTGTTACAGCACCGCAGTTGCACATCGTGTGGATTACTTTGCTGGTAGAAAGCGTTACGTTGTCGTGCAGGCTTCCTGCGTATGGAACGTAAGAATCTACGCCTTCCTCAAAAGCCATTTTCTTTGCGCCTCCAAGGTCATAGCGCTGCCAGTTCCGCGCGCGGTTTGAACCTTCGCCCCAATATTCTTTTACGTAGTTTCCATTTACAATGAGCTTATTTGTCGGTGATTCATCAAAGCGTGCGAAATAGCGTCCGAGCATTACAAAGTCTGCTCCCATCGCAAGCGCAAGCGTGATGTGATAGTCGTGAACAATTCCGCCGTCTGAGCAGATTGGAACGTAAATTCCTGTTTCTTTGTAGTATTCATCGCGCGCCTTTGCTACTTCAATTGTCGCAGTCGCCTGTCCGCGTCCGATACCTTTTTGTTCTCGTGTTATGCAGATTGAACCGCCGCCAATTCCAATTTTTACAAAATCTGCGCCGGCTTCAGCAAGGAACCGGAATCCTTCCGCATCAACTACATTTCCCGCTCCGACTTTTGCATTCGGCCATTTTGCATGGATGTCGTGGAGCGCACGGCTCTGCCATTCTGTAAAACCTTCTGAAGAATCCAGTGTCATTACATCTACGCCGGCTTCCAGCAGGGCAGGAACGCGTTCCATGTAATCACGCGTGTTAATTCCTGCACCGACAATATATCGCTTTTTAGAGTCCAAAAGTTCAAGAGGATGCTCTTCGTGGCTTGCGGCGTCTTTTCTGAAAACCAGATACTGAAGGTGTCCGTTTTTGTCGACTACAGGAAGCTGGTTGATTTTATTCTTCCATATAATATCATTTGCTTCTTCAAGAGTTACGCCAACTTCAGCCTTTACAAGTTCTGGAAGCCCGGTCATATAGTCCTGTACTTTTGAGCCTTGTGAACAGTGGTCAATCCTGAAGTCTCTTTCTGTTATGATTCCAAGAAGTTTTCCGTCGTGTTCGCCGTTATCTGTAACTGCTACTGTTGAATGGCCTGTGGCCGCGATTTTTTCCGTAAGCTCTTCAAGTGTCTGGTCCGGGCGGATGTTTGTGTCAGAAGTTACAAAACCTGCTTTGTATGCTTTTACTTTTGCAATCATCGCCGCCTGATTTTCTATTGTCTGGGAACCGTATATAAAACTGATTCCGCCTTCTTTTGCAAGCGCGACCGCAAGCGTGTCGTTTGAAACCGACTGCATTACTGCCGAAACCATAGGAATGTTCATCGTAAGAGGGCATTTTTCGCCGGCTTTCTTATTATAACGAACGATTGGCGTTTTTAAAGAAACGTTTGCTGGAATGCAATCTGGACCTGTGTAACCTGGAACCAGAAGATATTCATCGAAAGTGTGTGATGGTTCATCAAAAAAGAATGCCATGATGTCTCCTTTTGTAATAGCCTGAATGTCTAGTTTTTTGTAAAAAGAATAAAAGCGAAGGCAGGTTTGCAATTTGTGAAGATTTTTGGCGATTGGATTAATAAAAGTGCGGAGCACCCGAATTAATACAAGCGTAGCGCGAGCCAAATCCATCTGAGCAAATTGGAAATCTGCCGAGAGCGTTTTTTCATAATTTGCAAAAAAACTCGAAATTAAGGTAAATAGTAAAAAGCAAAAATATAATTGAAATAGTATAGGTGAAAAAATAAAATATTTCAATTAATAATTATTGACATTCCATTAATTTTGAGATATTTCTATCGCTATGACACGAGATTTGACGGAAGGCAATCCGTTTTCGCTTATTTTGGGATTTTCAGTTCCTGTTTTGTTCGGTTTTTTGTTCCAGCAGTTTTACAATATCGTTGACACTGCGATTGTAGGAAAATTTCTTGGAAAAGAGGCTCTTGCGGCGGTTGGCGCCACAGGCTCTGTAAATTTTCTTGTTATTGGTTTCTGCATGGGTGTATGCAACGGATTTGCAATTCCTATTGCGCAGAAATTCGGGGCAAAAGATTATTCGTTGATGCGCAGGTTCGTTATGGCTGCGGCTTACCTTTCAATTATGTTCGCTGCGGTTCTTACAGTCGTTACAGTTGTTTTTTGCCGTCCGCTCCTTGTGCTTATGCGTACGCCCGAAAATATTCTGGATGGGGCCGCCGGGTATATCGGTGTTATTTTTGCGGGGATTCCGGTTATCTTCCTGTATAATCTTACGGCTGGAATAATCCGCTCCCTTGGCGACAGTAAGACTCCGCTCTATTTTTTGATTTTTGCTTCAATCCTTAATATTGTTCTTGATGTGGTCTTTATAACAGTCTGCGGCTGGGGTGTTGTGGGCGCGGCGGTTGCTACAGTGATTTCTCAGGGTGTTTCCGGAATTATGTGCCTTTTGTATATGTCCAAAAAATTTGAAGTTTTAAGAATGACAAAAGAGGACAGAAAAATGAATACGCATCTTTTTCCGGTTCTGTGCGGTCAGGGCGTTCCTATGGGACTTCAGTATTCTATAACCGCGATAGGAAGCGTAATTCTTCAGGCTTCGGTCAATACCCTTGGCTCTGATGCGGTCGCCTCTGTTACCGCTGGCTCTAAGCTTGGAATGTTTTTTGTAAGTCCATACGATGCTCTTGGCACGACAATGTCTACGTGGGGCGGTCAGAATGCGGGCGCAGGAAAATATCCTCGTCTTAAGCAGGGGCTTTGTGTAAGCTGCGCGATAGGTTTTGCGTATTCTATTGTCGCGGTGATTATAATGGTTCTTTTTGGCGATGTTCTTAGCAGGATTTTTATAAATGCGAATGAAACTCTGGTTCTTCAGCAGTCGCATCAGTTCCTGATTCTTAATTCGGCGTTTTATTTTGCTCTTGCGCTTGTAAACATCGTACGCTTTTTGATTCAGGGAATGGGATTCAGCCGTTTTGCGATTCTTGCCGGTGTTTTTGAGATGGTCGCCAGAACTTTAGTCGGTGCGGTTTTTGTTCCGATTTTTGGTTATTCCGCGGCGTGCCTGGCTTCTCCGGCGGCATGGGTTTTTGCTGACTGTTTTTTGATTCCGGCATTCTTCTGGTGTTACAGAAAGCTTGAAGAATCAGAACTATATGGCTGAAAAAATAATTTTCTGTTTTATTTTCTTGTTTATTGAAGAATATATCTTATAATGTTTTTATTGGTTGAGAAAAATTTTAGAAGAGGATTTTTTGATGCTCAGTACATTCAGAAATAAGGCTCTGGTTTTTGTAGGATTGTTTGCTTTTTGCGCGGCGCTGCATGCCAAGCCAAAGGTGAATCTTTCTGTTTGGGCAGATGACGGCACTTTGAATGTTGTTTCAGAGCGGCTTTCCGAATTTAAATCCCATCATTCCAAGGAAGCGTCCTTTGATTTTACGGTCATTGAGCAGACTTCGTCTTATTGCGCTTCGGATGTCATGTCTAATCCTGATTTTGCGGCGGATGTTTTTGTTTTTGCAGACGACCAGCTGGAGTTTCTTGTTGCCCAGAATCTTCTTCTTGAAATTCCTGCTGATATTGCAAAAAAAGTTTCGGATGAAAACAACGGTTCAGCTTCGGCTGCCATAAAGACTGCTACTGTGGACGGAAAACTCTACGCATTTCCGCAGATTGCAGGAAACGGATATTTTCTATATTATAACAGAAAATATATTTCCCTTGAAGATACAAGGACTTTTGAAAGGCTTCTGGAAGTTGCGGCCGGCAACAATAAAAAGGTTTCCATGGAGCTAAAGAGCGGCTGGTATCTTTATTCATTTTTTAAAGCCGCAGGGCTTGAGGTTTACCGCGGCAACGGCTCAAGGAATTTCTGCAACTGGAATGCTACGGATACTAAATTCAAAGGCATAGACGTTGCGAAGTCAATAATCAGAATCGCTTCAAATCCGGCTTTTGTATGCTCTGGCGACAAGGAAACCCTTGAGATGATGAAAGCCGGCGAAGTTATTGCCGCGGTAAGCGGAACATGGAACGCAAACCTTATTTCGGAGATGTGGGGCTGCGATTATGCCGCTGTAAAACTTCCGTCTTTCAACGTAAATGGAACTGACCTTCAGATGTACAGTTTTGCCGGTTATAAGATGGTCGGTGTAAAATCCACTTCGGGCAATAAGGAATGGGCGCTAAAAGTTGCCGAATGGCTTTCGGACGAAAAGTCGCAGCTTATGATATGCAAGGCAAAGGGTGAATGTCCTGTAAATTTAAATGCGGCTTCTAATCCGCTTGTAAAAAAATCGCCTGCAATCGCCGCAATGGCGGAGCAGACAAAATATAGTTCTACACAGAGAATCGGAGTCGGCTTCTGGAATCCTTCGTTGCTGCTTGGAGTGGTTCTTTCGGACGGAAAAAATCTTTCGGATAAAGAAATTCAAAATCAGCTTGATATTACAGTAAGAGACATTAGAAATTGATTTGTGCGGATGGCCCATATTCCGGAGTTTCCATATTGTTTAGTTAATCCGGAGAATGCCGTTCGTTCAAAGTGATTTTAAGTTTTTTAATTTAAAAGTTTTCTAAGTTTCTGAGGAAATTTATTTTTTATATGAAAAAAGTTGCTCATAAGATTTTTCTTGCCTGTATTTCCGCATTTCTTGTTGTTCTTATTGGATTTTCTTCAATTGCCATTGTGTTTCAGAATATGCGCCAAATTTATGAAAATTCCATGGAAGAGATGATAGAAAATTCTATTTTTATGGATAAAATACGCAGGCTTGTAAATCAGGAGCTTTTGACAAGTTCTTTCTATACAATTGCCACATCCAACGAAGTTCTTGCGCATTACGAGCAGGTTGAAAAAAATATCCGGGCTGAGCTTACTGAGTGTCTGAGCGATTTTGGAAAACGCATGGTTGGAAACGAAAAAGCTAAAATCTTTCATACTATAAATGCCGGCTGCCAGAGCGTTTTTCAGGACAACGACCTTATAAGAAGCATGCATTCAAACGGCTCAAAAATTTATGTCGAGCAGTATATCTTGGGAAATATAGCGCGTTCAAAAGAAATTCTGGATTCTGGCTTGAACAGCCTTGCAAAGTATATAAATTCTGAGCTTGCAAGAACGAAGCAAGACCTGTCGTTCCACTACAAGATGATTGTGGTTTCATTCAGCGTCGCGGTTTTTATGTCGATTGGAATTTCAGTTGTTCTTACAGTTGTCTGCACGATGTTTACATCTCGGCTGGAAATAAACAAGAATAACCTTCAGAATGATATCATTGAAAAAACTGATGAAATAAAAGAGCAGAATAAAAAAATCATTTATATACAGGAACAGACGATCTATGGAATGGCGAACCTTATAGAAAGCCGCGACAGCGATACCGGTGAGCACGTAAAACGGACAAGCCTTTATGCGGAACTTTTGGGAAAAGCGGCGAAAGAAGCCGGTTATCACAAAGAAATAATTACAGACGGATACATTGAAATTTTGAAAAAAGCCGCTCCAATGCACGACATTGGAAAAATCGTTGTTTCTGACAGCATCCTTAAAAAGCCTGGAAAATTGACGGAGAAAGAATTCAAGAAAATCCAGAATCATACAATTGCAGGCGAAAAAATAATCAGGGAAGTTCTTTCAGGCATAGAAAGCGAAGATTACGTAAAAATCGCCGCCGATATTGCGGTCAGCCATCACGAACGCTGGGATGGAAACGGTTATCCTTATAAGCTTAAGGGCGACGAAATTCCTCTGGAAGCGCGGATTATGGCGATTGCCGATGTTTTTGATGCGCTTGTCTCGCCAAGATGCTACAAAGACCCTTTTTCTACGGACGAAGCGTTTGAAATTATTTCGCTTTCAAGAGGAACTCATTTTGATCCGGTGCTTACAGATTTATTTATCTCCAAAAAAGACGAAGTAATCAAGATTTTCGAGAATAATTAGAAAGAATTCAATATTCAGCTCAAACTCAAAAATCCAGGGCAAACGCATTATAAATGTATTCAGCAAAAAACTTGCTCCCAGTCACGGTTTCGTGGTTCAAAATCGCGCAATAATGCGCTACACGCTGATTGTTGCAAAGTAACTATAGAATTGACCGCTCACGCGGTCTCAACAATCAGAGTGTTTTTGACCACGAAACCGTTCCTTCGCGCAAAGTTTACTTAAATTATTTATAATGCGTTTGCCCTTCTCAAAAAATCATCGTTTAATTGAGTAAAACTCTTGTTTGTGATAACATTTTTAAGTAAAAACAGTTGCCGCATTGTTTGTGGCGTTTTTACAAAAATCTTTTTCTAATTCCCGCGATGATTCTGCAGGAAAGAGGATATATGAATGTTGTTGTAATGGGTGCCCAGTGGGGTGACGAAGGTAAAGGAAAAATTGTTGACTATCTTGCACAGGATGCCAAGTATGTATGCCGGTTTGCCGGCGGCGCAAATGCCGGACACACAATTGTTGTAGACGGTAAAAAATACGCTTTGCATCAAGTTCCATCTGGAATTTTATATCCTGAAAAAAGCGTGATTCTTGGTTCTGGCATGGTTATTGAGCCGGAGGCTTTGTTCAATGAGCTTCAGATGCTTTCGGACAACGGAATCAACTGGGAAGGCCGGGTATTTATCTCTGACCGCGCGCACATTACTCTTCCTGGATACCGAAAAATGGACAAAGAGCGCGATGCTGCCCGAAAACGCCCTATTGGAACAACAGGACGCGGAATTGGAACAACGTATTCCCAGAAGGCTGAGCGCGATGGAATCCGTCTTGCAGACCTTGACTGGGATGAAAAATGGAACGACCTTGAAAAAGAAGACCAGGATTTTCTGAACAAATACAAAGACCAGCTCTTAAAGATGAGGATTGATATCGCCGCAAAAATGTGGGAAGTCCGCAAGGAAAATATCCTTTTTGAAGGCGCTCAGGGTGCAATGCTGGACATTGATTCTGGAACATACCCTTATGTTTCTTCAGGCGCTTCAGGTTCTTACGGCGCTTCTTCCGGCTCTGGAATCGGTCCGCGCGCGATTGACAAAATTTACGGTGTTTTCAAGGCGTACGAAACCCGCGTAGGAAACGGTCCTATGCCGACTGAATTCAATGCCGACAGCGAAGGCGAGCTTTGCGATTATGTCCGCAATACTGGAAATGAATTTGGAGTAACCACTGGACGGGCCCGCCGTTGCGGTTATCTTGACCTTGTCGCATTGCGCTATGCCTGCCATGTAAATTCAATTGATTCTCTTGTTTTGACACACCTTGATGTTTACGATGAAATGGAAGAAATTGAAGCCTGCATCGCTTACGACATCTACGGAAAAATTGTTACGGATTTCCCGACTTCAATTCCTGAGCTGAACAAGGCAAAACCTGTTCTTCAGAAGTTCAAGGGCTGGAAGCAGAATATTACAAACCTTTCAAAGTACAGCCAGCTTCCAAAGAATGCAAAATTATACATTGATTTTATTGAAAGCTATTGCGATACAAAAGTCGGAATTGTTTCTGTTGGTCCTGACCGAAACCAGACGTTTAATCGCGAAAAAATCTGGAAAAAATAAAAGACTGATAAGGGCGGCCGTTGCGTTATCTGTTTTACGTACGTCGCCCTTTTATTTTTTAGAATAAATTAAAAGCTCGGGATGATATTCAAAGTGCATATTGTCCCAGACTGCCCATGTTCCGCCCCAGATAAATCCCTCCTCCTCAAATATCTTTATCACTTTTTTGGGCGGCATCCAGCGTTTTTCCAGCGGTGTCATAAACCAGTCATCCGGGCGGAGCTGCTTTTGCCAGCCCCAGTAAATAATTTTCTGGTAATAGCCTTTTGGCAGAATGTCGATTGCAAGTCCTATGCTGTGAAAAGAGCGCGACTGCGTGTCCCGGACGCTTCTCCAGTTGAATCCATCGGTTCTTGTCAATGTTGAAAGGAATTTTTGAATTTCTTCGTCTTTCGTAAGCGACATGACTTTTTCGCTGACTCTTTTAAGGGGCTCTGCAATCCTTTCGTGTACATTCAGACTTTTTGTAAGGAACGGAATTGATACAATGTGGCTTTCCGTGGAAGCCCGCGTTGCGCAGTCGTAAATCGCATCAAAAAGAAAGGGCGGATCGATCGCTCCGTTTTTGCGGTTTTCCTTTGAAGTGAAATCTTTGATTTTTTCGATGTCCTTTTCTGTAAAAGTTTTCGGGTCTTTCGGTTCTAAATGGTAAGTGTAAAGTACAGGACGGAAGTTGTCCTTGTTTTCAAGCTGGTCTTCAGGCAGAAAACGGCTTTCGCACCAGTAAAGTTTTGTTTCCGTTTCCTTTCCGTTTTTTTTGGTAAAAATATGGATAAGGTAATCTTTCTTTTCTTCGTTATATTCAGAAATAAACTTGACGTCAGGGTACGCTTCCCTGAACACTGCAAGGCTTGCCGGTTCCCACCATTTTGCAAAAGGCAGGCTGAATTGTCTTAGTCCTTCTGCTGTGCAGGTTGCCACTGAAAAAAAAACGCTAAAAATAAAAGCAAGTACATTTTTTTTATGCATGGAATTATTGTAGCATATTTATCTGAAGATTTCCTTAACTGCCTGCATAAATTTATTTCCGCGGTCAAATTCATTTGCAAACATTCCGAAGCTTGTCGCGCCGGGGCTGAAGACTACCGCTTCATTCCTTGTGCTCTGAGCGTCAATTTCTTCTTTTAGCGAAGAAAGCATTTCGGTCAGGTTTTTGAAAGGGCCTTTGAATTTTACATTTTTTTCGTTCAAAGCCGGAATTATTTTTTCTGTCGCGCTTCCGTCCAGAAGATACAGTGATTTTACCGGAATATCGTTCCTGTTTTTTCCTGTTAGCGTGTTTTCCAACGGCGTAAGCTCAAGGCCCTTGTCTGTTCCGCCTGTCAGAAGATACACTGGTTTTCCAAAAGACTGGCTTGCCGCCGCCGCTGCTTCCGGAACTGTCGCGCAGCTGTCGTTGTAAAAGCGGAAAGTTCCGCCTGAACTGTTTTTGTATTCGTGAAAGAACTGAAGCCGGTGGTCAATTCCCGGCCATTCGCCCATTATTTCTACGCACTGCGTTGAAGAAATTCCCATCAGGCGCAGAACAAGCGCCGCGTTCAGGGCGTTGATTTTCATGTGCTCTCCCGGAACAGCCAGGTTTTTCAGAATGGTTTCAGGTTCTTTCATTCCCGGTAGAATCGCTTTTCCGCAAAAAGTTCCATCCGCATCTTTTGTCTGATAAACGCCAAAAAATCCTTCGGGCAATTCTGATTTTGCATAGCGCAATACAGTTCCCTTCGTTTCTTTTGCAAAAAAATCTCCCCATGTTCCGCCGCATTCAGGGCCTGTTCCAGGCTCGTCGCCTTCGAAGTCAAAAATCGAATAGTCGCCGGAAGTCTGGTCTGCGTAGATTAGACGCTTGTCTGCGACGTAAGGCTCCATTGCGTGGTACCAGTTCTGGTGGTCCGGCACGATTTTTGTTATTACGCAGATTTTTGGCTTTAAGGCCTTGCGTCCGCGTAAATCTGCAAGCTGCCACGAGGAAAGTTCCAGCACGACCGGAGTTTTTTCGTTCGTTTTTTCAAGAAATGTAAGGGGGCTTACGGTTATGTTTCCCCCTAAAAATGCTGTGAACCCGGCTTTGTTCAGTCCGTAATTTATTGCGCTTACGGTGGAAGATTTTCCCTTGCTTCCAGTTACTGCGATAACCGGGGCTTTTGTAAAATGCAGAAAGATTGAAATATCCGTCTCGATGTTTTTTGCCGCGGCAAGATATTTGTTTCCTTCAAATTTTACGCCCGGATTTTTTATTACGCAGTCCGCATTCTGAAAATCCTCTATTCTGTGCTCTCCAAGACGATAAGAAAGTCGGGATGAGTCAATTTCCGGGTCATCTGAAAGTTTTTGAATTGTAGGCTGGAGCTGTTCCGCAGTTTTCATGTCGGTTGCGAGCACATTTGCGCCGTGCCTTAAAAAAAAGCGGACGCACGCCTCGCCGCCGCCGTTAAGTCCCAGTCCCATGACGACAATGTTTTTTCCTTTTATATCTTCCAGCGTTTGGAATGTGCAGCCTGGCTTGTATGAATACATTTTGAACTCCTGAAAAATTCCGCGGGGCGTTGCGGGGGCGCGAACCCCCGCAAGGTGGGTAGGCGAAAACCGCAGGTTTGAGCCGTAGGGCGGTATTCCGCCCTTCCTTATCTTGAGGTTGTCAGCGACGATTTTGCCTTATAGCGAAGAAGCGCTTCTTCAATTAAAAGGTTTATCAGTTCCGCAAATTTTAAGCCTGCTTTTTCGCACATTTTCGGGAACATGCTGATTGAGGTGAATCCCGGCAATGTGTTTATTTCGTTAAGGTAAAGCTCTCCTGTGTCCCTGTCAATAAAAAAGTCGATTCTGCTTAGGCCGGAGCAGTCCAGCGCTTTGTAGGCTCTTACGGCGGTTGAGCGGACTGTTTCTATTAAATCCGTTGAAATGTCTGCCGGAATAAGAAGTTTTGCGCCGTCCGGGTCGTTGTATTTTGCATCAAAATCATAGAATGTATGGGTCGGAAGAATTTCTCCGGGAATGTATGCGCGTACAGTTTCCGCTTCGCAATTCGGGTTTGCGGTTGTGGAATTTCCTGTTACGGAACATTCAATCTCGCGCGCGTTTATTGACTTTTCAACAAGAACTTTGTCATCCCAAGAGAATGCCTCCATAAGATAAAATGAAAATTCTTTTTCATTCTCTGCCTTGTTTGCTCCGTTTGAAGAGCCTGCGCAGCATGGCTTTATAAAAAGCGGAAAACCAAGCTCGTCTATGCAGCGCTGGAAAATCTCGTCGTAACGCTGGCTGTTGTTCAGGTCGCAGCGTTTTATGCAGATGTACGGAACGACTGGAATTTCTGATGACTTTAGAATCTGTTTTGTTTTTTCTTTATCCATTGTAAGGGCGGACGCCATTGTTGAGCATCCGATGTATGGAATGTCTGCCATATCCAGAAGCCCCTGGATTGTTCCGTCCTCACCGTAAGTTCCATGCAGGGCTGGAAAAACTACGTCAATATTGAGAGAGCCGTTTTTTGTGCGGAAAGCATTGTTTTTTCCGCCTGGAACAACGTAAATTTTGTTTTCATCAGATTCTTCTATTTTAAGTGATGCGTCTTTGTCCTTGCAGATTCGGTTGTATTCGCTTTCGTTCTGCAGAAACCACGTTCCGTCTTTTGTAATTCCGATAAGAGTCACTGTGTTTTTTTTATCGATTCCGCGGGCAATAGAAGCGGCTGAAATCAACGAAATTTCGTGTTCTCCGCTCCGTCCGCCGTAAATTAATGCAATGTTCATATATTCTCCAGTTTTTATTTGTAGCCAAGCTCAGAAAGCGCCTGTCTGGCCTCGCATATTTCGTCGTATGGCATCGTGTAGTCTTTGTAAATTATTGAATTTTCATGGCTTTTTCCAAGCAGAAGGACAATGTCGCCTTTCTGGGCTTTTTTCAGCGTTTCCCGGATTGCTTTTTTTCTGTCCGGTATGATGAACAGGTTTTCGTTCATTTTCATTCCGGCTTTTTCAGCGCCGACAGCAATTCCTTTTAGAAGCTCTACAGGATCTTCTCCGCGCGGATCTTCGTCTGCAAGTATAACAAAATCGCAGAACCGGGCGGCTATTTCTCCCTGAAGAGGCCGTTTTGTAACGTCCCGCTCTCCGCCGCTTCCAAACAACGCGAAAATCCGTCCTGAGCAGCGTTTTCTTAGCGGTGGAAAAATTGTCTCAAAGGAACTTGGTGTATGGGCATAGTCTACAATAAGCTCAAAAGGCTGGCCTTTTTCAATTAAGGTCATTCTTCCCTTGATAGGTTTTATTTCTGGAATGTGCTGCGCGATTTCCTGAAAATTTTTGCCGGTTACAGAAGAAACTGCCGTCAATGCCGCCATAATGTTGTACGCATTGAACGCGCCCGGAGTTTTTGCCTGGACGGAAATACGCTTCCGTTCGCGCGGCATTACAGGATCGAAATTTTCTGGATAAAGGGCATTCTCGCCATCGGCAATGATTGTAAAGTCAAGTCCGAACCGTGCCGAAGCGATGTTTTCTGCCTTCATGTAACGCAGGTTTTCTGGAATTTTTGGAAGAGGAACGGCTTCCGCTCCGGTCTCTGCGGCGCTTTTTCCGGCTTTTCCATCCGAGGTAAAACCATACACATGCTTTTTTGTTGACCCTATGAAGAATTCTGCGCTAGGGTCTTCAAGGTTTACAATTCCGATTGAAGGAACTTTTGTCTTTTCTCCGGCGAGCATCTTCGTGTGGTCGTGCCTGTCCAGCGCCCGGAAAAGATTGGCCTTGTCGCTTCTGTAAGTCTCAAAATTTTTGTGGAACTCAAGATGTTCCAGGGTTACGTTCATAAAAACCGCGCAGTCAAAAAGAACGTTTCCCAGCCTGTTTGTGCGCGGAGAAAGCCCGTGCGAAGATGATTCAACAACCGCATATTTACAGCCGTTTAAAAGCATTTCGTTCAGGTGATGATGAATAATCGGGGCTTCCGGCGTTGTCTGGTGCTGTGGATTTGGAAGCGCTTCCCCTCCAAAAGAATATTCAACCGTAGAGATAAAACCTGCTTTTTCTCCGCACAGACGCAAAAGCTGCCAGATGAACGAAACAGTCGAAGATTTTCCTTCTGTGCCTGTAACACCGATTACAACCAGTTTTTTTGAAGGCGAGTCATAGAACGCGTCGGAAACAGGCGACATGGCGAAACGGCTGGATTCAACCTTTATAAATGCCGGAACAGGATATTTTGACGAATCATCGAAAATCATCTCGCCGTTTTCGTCTTTTCCCAGGGCATTCTGTATATGTCGTTTTACAATAAGTTCCGCAGATTTCCTTTTAATTTCGTCTGAAAGCTCTCCTTCGAATACAATTGCGTTTGCGCCTTTTTCAATTGCGTCAGGAATAAATTCATTTCCATTTATATGAGTTCCAGGCAAGGCAAAATAAAGCGCGCCTTTTGTAACTTCTCTGGAATCAAAAACAAGATTTGAAATGCTGATGTTCGCGATGTCGGCGTCTGCAACCAGCGTTGCGCCGTCTGCCGCAACAGACTGATGGTCAAATGCCGGAAGCAGCTGAGATAACAATTTCTGCATATTAACTCCAATTTGAGTTTAGATATAGCTTTAATCTTATAACTTTTGTTTTGCTTTTACAATAATCATTTAAGTTTGTATTTTGTTATAAGCTCCTTTACTTTTATGCTTGGAGTGTTTGTGTAATTTTTTTTCACAATATCTTCTATTATATCAGCAGTTTCTTCGTATCCGAAAAGCGAGGAGTTCAGGCAAAGGTGATAATTTCCGCTGTCTTTCCAGTCCTGATTTGTAAAATGCAGATAGAATTCCCATGTGTTGTGATCCTGGCGACGTATTTTTTTCTGGGCGTCGTGGCGGTTTAGTCCGTATTTTTCGCTTATGTATGTGATTCTGTTCTTCATGTCCGCCGTGATAAGGATATTCATGACATTTTTATTGTCTTTTAGTATGAAATTTGAGCAGTGTCCTACAATTATGCAGTTTTGTCTTTCCGCCAGCTTTGAGATTACGCGTTCCTGCGCTTCGTAAAGCCGTGTGTAGCTTTTTGAATGAAAATTTTCTACGGAAAAATTGTTCTGTATGAATGCTTCTGCTGTGCTTCGGTAAAGGATTTCGTTGTGCGCCTGTACAAACCGTTTGGTGAAGCCGCCTTCCTGCGCAATCAAATCTACAAGCTCCTTGTCGTAGACTGGGATTTTCAGTTTTATTCCAAGAATCTTTGCTATTATGCGGCCGCCGCTTCCTGCTTCGGATGTGACTGTGATTACAATCCTTTTTGAGTTGCTGATTTTTAATTTCGGCTCAAAGACAAGCTCGCTTTCGTTTTCAAAGACATAATTTGTAAAGCTTAGTCTTTTTGTAAAATAATGGGAAACAGGACCTACAAGAAGAACGATTATTAAAGTTCCTTCCCGCACTGATTCAAGCCTGCCGAGCAAAAGGAACGAAAGCGCGATTGCCACGGCTGCCATAAAAACATCGAAAAACAGTTTTATCCACGAAAATTCTTTTTTTGACACATCGGAAAGCGCTTTTACAAACGCTTCGGTGGAAAGCATCACAACATCTGCGACAACCTGGCAGCTCACTCCGACTGCCCGGAAAACGCATCCCAGAATATTGTATAAAAGGGCGAGCCAGTAGATGTCTGTATTCACAAAGGTTGTAAATTTCATGGCGCCGTCAATCAATATTGAAAACAGAAGCGTTACCGGAAGCTGAAGAAGCTGGTACCTGGGAAAATTTTTCCGCAGCAAAATAATCTGCCCCAGAAGAAGCAGTATATTGAACATAAATGTGCATGTTCCGAACGAAAGTCCTGACTTTAAGCTTACAACATACGGAATGCACGAAGTCGGACCTGTTCCAAGTTTTGAGCGCGTAAAAAGCGCGATTCCAAACGCGTTAAGACAAATTCCCAAAAAGAAAAAAATATATCGTTTTAAAAGCTCATGACTGTTTCTTTGCTGCATGGTAACCATTATACACCGGAAAAATTAATATTGGTAGGATTGACTGGCAAACGCATTATAAATAATTTAAGTAAACTTTGCGCGAAGGAACGGTTTCGTGGTCAAAAACACTCTGATTGTTGAGACCGCGTGAGCGGGCAATTCTATAGTTACTTTGCAACAATCAGCGTGTAGCGCATTATTGCGCGATTTTGAACCACGAAACCGTGACTGGGAGCAAGTTTTTTGCTGAATACATTTATAATGCGTTTGCCCTGGTGCATGACGTTCTGCGCATTTAAAGAATTTTTCTTTTTTGTTACAATTGCTTCAATGGAATGGACAGTTCATTCTGTAAAAATAGAATAAAGGACTAAAAATGAATATAATTTCTTGGAACGTAAATGGAATCAGGGCTGTTGAAAAGAAAGGCTTTTTGAGCTGGCTTTCGGATTGCGGCGCGGATGTTGTATGCATTCAGGAAACAAAAGCCAATCCGGCTCAGCTTTCCGAAAATCTGATTTCTCCGCCTTACGGAGAAAACGCTTCCGCCGCGCTTTCTGATTCTTCCGGCGGCGCGGGACTCTTTGACGACTGCAAAAGATATTTTTCTGCATTCAGCAGCGCAAAAAAAGCCGGCTACAGCGGAACTGCGATTTACAGCAAGGTAAAGCCAGATTCAGTGGAAAACCTTGGGGACGCGCGCTTTGACGACGAGGGGCGTGTTACAATCGCAAAATTTGGAAAAATCGCCGTAATCAGCGCGTATTTTCCGAACAGCCAGGAGGCTGGAGCAAGGCTTGATTATAAACTTGAATTTAACAAGGCGATTCTTAAAAAATGTGATGAGCTTGTTTCAGAAGGCTTTAACGTTGTGCTTGGCGGCGACTACAATGTTGCGCACACTCCGATTGATTTGGCAAATCCTGCCACAAACGAAAAGAATCCAGGCTATCTGCCGGAAGAACGTGAATGGTTCACAAGTTTCTTGAACGCAGGGTACGTGGATACATTCAGAAAATTCAACAGCGAGCCTAAGCAGTATACATGGTGGAGCTACAGGTTTCATGCGCGCGAAAAGAACATAGGGTGGCGCATTGACTATTGGTGCGTTCATAAAAAATTCGAAGATAAAGTTGTTTCTTCAACAATTATGGCGGATGTGACTGGAAGCGACCATTGCCCGATTCAAATACAGATTGAAGAATGAACTTCCTTCTATTTTGAAATATGATATAATAGCCTGAATGCCGTTTTTTTTTGTAAAAAGAATAAAAGCGCAGGCAGATTTGCAATTTGAGAAGATTTTTGGCGATTGAATTAATTAAAGTGCGGAGCACCCGAATTCGAGTCAAATCCATCTGGGCAAATTGGAAATCTGCCGAGAGCTTTCTTTCATAATTTGCAAAAAAACTCGAGATTAAGGTTAATAGAAAAAAAATATTGGAGTCAGAAAAATATGCTTGCATACTTAATTAATTTTTTAAAAGCGCTTAACTCAAATTCAAAGCCGTCTCAGATTGCAAATTCTTTCTGTATTGGCCTTATCCTTGGATTTATGCCAAAAAACAATCTTCTCTGGTATGTGCTCTTTGTCTTTTTCGCATTTGTGCGCATAAATAAATGCGGATATTACATAATGATTCTTATCGGAACGATTTCTGCGTATCTTCTTGATCCGCTTTTTGACCGGATTGGCTATGCCGTGCTTACTTTTGCGCCGCTTGAAAATTTTTACGCCTGGGCGCTGGACGTTCCGTTTGTTGGGTTTACAAAATTTAACAACACGATTGTAGCCGGCTCGCTTGTATTCGGGCTTCTTGCGTATATTCCGTTTTTTCTTCTTATGTATCTTGTTATAAAATTGTGGCGAAAGCACATCGCGCCAAGGTTTAATGATTCTAAAGTCCTTAAGACTATTTACAGCATTCCGGTTATTGGAAAGATTGCCTCAAAAGCGGCAGAGCTGATTTAACTGAATTTTTCTGGAGAAATATCATGGCTAAGAAAACAGAAACTGAAAATATAGAAAAAAATACTGAAAAAAAACACGCTCCTGAGAATGTAAAAAAATCTTCAAAAACCGCCGTAAAAAAAGAAAAAAAGGTAAAGCTTCTTTCGGCTAAAAAACTTCCTGGATTCTACAGAAAAAAGTTCACCGAAAAAGATTTTGAAAAGAAAGTCCTTAAAAAGATATACATAGAAGCAGACAAAAAACTTGTAGGCTCACAGTTTAAAAAGGAAAAGGATAAAAAGGGCAGGGAGTTCCTGGTCTTTGACAGGTCTGCGAAAATCCCTAAAAACGAATTTATCCGCTGCAAAAAAATCGCGGTCGACCTGAAAAATCAAAAAGCCGGTATAAAACTTGTTCCTCTTCTTGCCGTTGTCTGCCTGTTTGCCGCAATCGGAATCAGCGTGACGCTCTTTAAGAATATTGTGGTAAAAAAAGGCTTGACCGCCACAATGCAGGGAATTTTCGGGGCTAAGACAGACATTCAGAAAGTTGACCTTCAGATTTTCGGGGCGTCGCTTGAAATCAGCGGACTTGCCCAGGCTAGTTCAGAATCCCCGATGAAAAATATTTTTGAGATTGATAAAATTGATGTTTCCTTTAATCTTACAGATTTGCTCCGCGGAAAATTCCATGCAAAAAATATAGAAGTTTCCGGCGTTTCGATTGACACTGAGCGAAAGACTTCCGGCGAGCTTGCGCGTAAGCCAAAAGCCAAGAAGCAGAAGAAAGTTGTCGCCGGCACAAAAAAAGATTCTGACTCAATAATGAATGCGGCTGCTGACCAGCTTAAAAAAATGTTTGAAAGCTACAATCCTGAGACGATGCTTTCCAACATTCAGAATGAGCTGAAATCTCCGGCTGTGGCAAATTCTATCGCCTCTGATGTAAATGCTAAGGTTGAAAAATGGAAGAATGTTCCGAACGAATACCAGGCTTCTATCGCAAAGCTTTCCGCGAGCGTTGATTCCCTTGTAAAAACAAACTGGGAAAACATTACAAACGCCGCCACGCTGAAAAAAGCGATAAGCGACATTGAAACCGCCATGAACGAGTCGAATTCTCTGAAAAAAAAGATGTCGGCCACTTCAAGGGACATAAAGACTGATACAAATGCGGTAAACGGTTATTCAAGGCAGCTTCAGAATGCGATAAAAGCGGATTCTAGTCTGGTGGATTCAAAAATTTCCGAGATGAAGAAACTTTTTTCCGCTGACGGACTTAAAAATATTCTTACAGAAGGCGTCCGTGGAATCATCCTTGAAAAAGCCGGAAAATTTTATCCGTACATTGACAAGGCGCTGACTGCCGCAATGAATTCAAAGGGAAATTCAAACGAGGCGGCGGATTCAAAAAAATCCGCGGAAAAAACTGAAAAGAAGGCTAAAAAAGCAGAAAAATCAACTGGACACGCCCGCTCCGCAGGAAGAACAGTTTATTACAAAAAAGATACAGTTCCAAAGCTCTTGATAGAAAATGTTGTGGCTTCCGGCTACGAATACAAGTCAAACGAGTTTCTGTTCAAGGGAACGGCCACTGAAATTTCCAGCGACCAGAATATGCGCGGAAAACCTGCGAAAATCAACGCGGATTTTAAGGTTATGGGAAAACCTAACAAGGCTTCTGTTACAATTGATGCCCGCGACAATTCCGCCGCGCCTTTGGTTCTTGCGGACTATTCAGGAAAAGGGTATCCGGTGAGCGCAAATGCTCAGGTTTTCAGCCTTAGCTCGGCAAGCGACATTGATGCGGTTCTTACCTGCAAAAAAGACGGAAGTTTTTCGGTCGGCGGAACTTTGAATATGAATATAACCGAGATACAGGGAATGGATTTTGAGCCGGCGAAAGTTTCTGAGCTTTACAAAAAGGCTGTTTCCGGCATAAAAAATCTTTCGGTTGGCTTCCGGGTTCTGTACAGCAAAAACGGCGCGCTGAACGTTGAGCTTACAGACATTGAAAAACTTACAAGGCAGCTCGTAACTCCTGTAACGCAGGCCCTTGCAAGTGAGTTGAATTCAATCGCTTCAGAAGCGCAGGCGAATGTAGCAAAAGTCCTTGGCGAAAAGACAGGAATCGCATCAGAGCAGATTGCCGCGTTCACAGATATTTCAGGACTTCTGAACAACCAGATGAACTCGCTGAACAGCCTGCAGAAGCGGCTTGAAGACCAGAAAACAAAAATCAACAGGCAGCTGTCTAATGCCGCAAAAGGCGCGGCTGTAGATGCTCTTAAAAAGTTTAAATTTTAATCATTCCGGGCAGGTGGTTTTGCTGAAGTTCCTTGTAAGCAGGGGAATCAGCATTCCGCCGGCCGCGTTTCCAAGTATTACAGAAATAAAAATCAAGACGTTTTGCGGCGTGAATGCGTTCAAGCCGTTTGCAATTCCGTTATAGAAAGAATTTGCGATTGAGTGGTCGAATCCGCACAGAATAAAAACCGGTATATAAATAAAGACGCCTGCCTTGCTACCTTTTTTCCATGTGTCAACGGAAAGGAACATAAGGATTCCGCAGAAGAGGCCGGAAATAAAAAGCCGGAGAAGCGGAGTCTGTGTCTTTGCATAGAAAATTTCTTTTGCCGGCTCAACGACCAGCGGAAACGCGTAGCCTGCCATAATTCCCAGAATATAAGTAGAAAGAAGGTTGAACGAAAGCGTAAGAATTACAAGACGAATGTGTTTTGCGTCTTTAAAATTATATGCGATATAACCAACTTTTCCCGTATAAAGATTGAATCCGTACATACAGATTGTGTAAAGTCCTGCCGCAAACAGGAACGCGCCGAGCGGCCTTAAGTTCAAGGCGAGGCATGAAAGGTAAACAGTTCCGCCGATGCAAATCATCAGTCCGGAAAGAATGGATTTTTTTATATCATTTATCATAACTTTACAAGATTACCACGTTACAGAAACTTTCTCAATGTGATAGAATAAAATTATGTCTAAAGTATTTTTGCGGATTTCTGGTATAGTTTTTTTTATGTTCACGCTTGCGGCGGCAATCCCTGTGCTGGCAAGAAATATAGATTCTTTTGCTTTCTTCGTCGCTTCTCCGGATTTGGGATGGGGGCTGTTCTACGTTTTTACGGGATTTTTGCTTTGTTCGTTTTTTCTGTTTGCGCTGTTTTCCACCGGAACCGCGGCGATTTTCGCAGGCGGGCAGGGATATACCCAGTCGGTCTGGAACTGCGGAATTTACTCGCTTTTCTGCGTCGGTCTGTTTACAACAATACTGCTTTTGACCGGAGTTACGGAAGAAGAGCAGGAAATTCTTCTTGTATGCGAAATAGCCCTGCTGGCGGTAATCCTTTACAATGCGATAATCTTTTTCTGTCTGCGCAAGGAAGAAGAGTTCTACTGGAAAAACCTTATGCCGGCTGATTCAAATTCAAAGCTCTGCCTTAAAGTCTACGCCCTTATGATTGCCGTTATAGAAGCCGCAAGTTTTCTGATTTCTCATAAGTTCGTGGACTAAAACAGGCCGCGCTCTGTCTCCAGCTATCGCGCCAGGTAAGAATTTTCCATCTGTTCTGCCTGTTCCGCGGATTGTGTTTCGTCTTTCAGGATTTTTTCTTTGTCCTTAAGGGCTTTTGCTTCTGCTCTTGCCGCTTTCCGCTCGGCCCGTTTTTCTGCCTTGAGTTCCTTTTTCCGGGCTTTTTTTTCTGCTTTCGCAGTTTCCCTCTGCAATGATTTTTCCGACTGCCGGATGTATGAATATTTGTTTTTGCCTTTTACGCTGTAGCGCACGCCAAGGTTAAGCTGGTATTGCCATGCGTAGTCATAGGGCTGGACAAGGCTGTTTGTTCCAAAGTTCGGGTAATCAAAAGAAAAAGTTCCGTCCAGAAGCACAGACCACCGCGGTTCTACAGGAAGCTCAAGACCGGCAAGCGCGCCGCCTCCAAGATAGTTAAGGTGATATTCATCGGTGAGCTGATACATGTAATGCAGTCCAAGACCGAACTTAAGCCGCACATATTTCCACATGTCTGTTTCCAGGATTGGACCTGCGAAAAGGTCAAAGGCATACAGAATTGTCTGCTTTGGAAACTGCTTTACTTCGTTAAAAGTGTTGAAGTAAGGGTAAAAGACTGATGTCCGGATAATTGAGTTAAGAGGCTTCATGTTTCTTGTCTGAATCTGAAAGAACGCGCCTATAAAATCGTTTTTCCACACAAAATTGCTTCTTCCGCTAAGAGTCTGAATTCTTGTGACTTGAGCGGCGGCGACCCCTTCGTTGAACATAATGAACGGTTTTGCCTTGATTTTAGGGAATCCGGTTTTTTCGTTTATTTCAACATTCGTGTCGTTGTGGTCGTCGGACGTTGAAGTTTCAAAAAGATTTGTCTCCTGGCATACAACAGGATAAAGCAGAAAAGCGAACGCAAAAATCAAAAATATTTTTTTCATATTTTCCGCCTTATTTTGAAACATGGTACAGGGTAAGGTTCAGAGTCTTGCTGTTGGACGCGTTTGTCCAGGTAAGGTAAAGCATCGAGCCGCGTATGTCCCATTCGGTGTTTATGGTCTCTGAAACCGGTTCACCGTCTTTTTCTGAAACACTGAAAACAAGAACGTTGTCTATTACTGAATATTCGCCCTGATAGTTTATTTCGCTTTTTTCATCCTGGGGTTCTGTGTAGATTTTTGCAACAAAAGTTCCGTCGGAAGTAAAAGTCACGTAGTTTCCGTAGTCGTCTGCCCATTTTCCATACAATGGAGAAGGCTCGTAGCATGAAACAAATGCAAATGCTGAAATAAAAGCAAAGATTACAGACAGAGATAAAAAGATTTTTTTAACAGATTTCATATATTACTCCAGTTTTTGTAGGGAATCCGCGCGGTCAGGCAGGTTGCTCCTTTATATCGTCAATAGATTCTTCAACTTCCTGAGGAAGAACATTGTATTCAATTTCAGAACGTTCAAGTCCCTGCAGCTGCACTCCGTAAGTTCCTCCGGCGCTTGTTCCTTTTTTTATAATAAGGTTTTCATAGAAAATATTTCCTGGATTTTCGCCGGTTATTTTCATTGTTCCGTACATTATTCCGTTTGCGTGAATGTTTGCCTTTGTGTTGCATTCTCCGTTTAGAATCCAGCCGTCAAAATCGCAGTAATCTTTGTATACAATTGTAACAACACCCTTGAATCCGCGTATGCGCGCCCAGTATTCGCAAGTTCCGCTTATATTTCCGCAGACTTTTTCTTTTCCAAGTTTTGCAAGGTTGCTTTTTTTGTGCATGAGCGTAAGCTTTCTGTGGCTGCTTAAAGAAGATTCGTTGAATGCTTTCAGATATTCAATATTCTGAAGATATTCGGAGTTCATCGCTTCTGGCTCAGGTTTTATTTCTCGTTCTTCCTGTTCCGCGCATATAAAGAATGCCGAGCATAGGATATAGATTGTTCCAAGAAGCAGGATTTTTTTATTTGGCATCATTTTTCTTCTCCTACAAGCCAGTTTACTTTTGCCTCTTCCAGAACAGCCGTGCCGTTGTCTTTGTTTGTTCTGTCAAGCTCGAAAGTTTTTACAAGGTAGTATCCGCCGGCTGCCGCGCCGCCTTTTATTTCAAGGTTGTTGTAAATTGCGTAGCCCGGATACATTCCGCACAGGTAATGCGTGTCGCCTGTTTTTATAATTGCATTTTTTGCCGGTTCTGAAAGGTTTTCAAAAGTTTCGGCGACCTGCGCGGCGTTTGTAACGTCAATTTCCTTAGAAAAACAGTGGACGGTTTCGTGCATGTTGCCGTTCGCGCTCATATTTGAGGTTGTGTCCGTGTTTCCGTTAAGGATAAATCTTATTCCCAGGGCGCTGTCGTCGCTTATAAAGTGGTCTGCGTAGTTTGTGTACGGCATTGTGATTTCTGCGCCAAGACCGGCGACTTTTGCGTTGTAGCCCAATGTGCCGCTGATGTTGCCCTTTACGGTTTCTGAGCCGACTTTATCCAGGTCGCTTGGCTTGTGCATGAGCGTAAGTTTTTTCTGCGAGCTTGCAATGTTCTTGTTGTATTCCCTGAACCACTGTTCGCGCGTTATTGCTCCAAATCCGCGCGCTTTGTGCTCAAGGTCATTTGCCGGATCGTTTGATTTTCTTCCCTGCCCAAGGCTGTTCAGGGAAACAACTTTGTAGAAATACATGATTCCTGATTTTGCGGTCGCATAGGAATCAACGTAATATTTTTTCTCCTTTGAAACCGATTCAACCTTTTTGAATCCTGAATCCGCTTTTGTTGAACGGTAAATATCGTAGCCGCCGTCTGCGCCTCCTATCGGCTCGTCCCATGTTATAAGAACAGGATAGACTTCGTTTTTGTTTACAGTCCACAAAGACTCATCAAAAGTTCCGCCCGCTTTGGTAACTTTTTTTATTATTGTGGCAAGTCCCGCGGTTTTTGTCGCGTACACATTTGCTGGCGCTTCTGGAACAGGCGCGACGATTTCGCTCTTTGCGCTTTCCTTGTCAACTCCATTTTCGTTTACAGTTGTTATGGTAAAGAAATTGCCGCTTGAAAGAGATACTTCCGCATAAAGATTTCCGTTTCCGTCTGGTGTTCCGGTGATGGAGCCTGCGTTTTCAACCATCGTGTCAAATATTCCGGAAGTTTCCGTGTCTGCATAGATATTGTACTTAAAGTCAACCAATGTTTCCGCCGTAAGGCTGTTTATTGCCGGCGACCATACTATTTTTTTGTGGTTTGGGTCTGAACCGTCATTAACTTCGATATATGTAGGCGCGCTTAAAAGGAATCCGTAGGCCGGATTTGCAGAATCTTTTCCGGTCTGGCTGAATGAGCTTTTGAGTTTTTCTTCGTCATTTGATTTTGTTTTTATGGTCTGAATAAAATAGTAGTAGTAAATTCCCGGTTTTACGCTGGAATCTGTGTAAAAAGATGACTTATAATCCATGCCGGATTTTATAAGCTTGTAGACAGAATCGTTTGAGCTTGTCCTATACAGGTTGTAAGTCAACGTTCCGCCGTCAGACGGGGCTGAAAGGGCATCCCATTTTACAGTTAAAGTTTTGCTGCTTGTTCCAAGACCGTTTTCTACACGGATATTTTCCGGACAGACTGGCGCTCCCGGCTGCAAAGAATATCCCATTGCCGCGGCGCTTGCGCAGGATACTTTGTTGTTGCCGTTTATAACGTAGACTTTGTAGTAAAACTCCGTTCCCTGGTCAGTTTCGTCCATTGTGTCAACATATTCAGTTTCGTTTGCAAGAATTTCTTTAAGAGTATAGTAGTTTGCCTCTTCTCGTTCACAGCGTTCAATTCTGTACTTCCACGCATCCGGAACGGCGTTCCATTTTATTGTTATTGAATCAGATGAAGTTCCTTTTGACGCTTCTATTTCTGTAACCGGCTTTAGGAGAGTTCCATATTTTGAAGGGTCTGCATAGACTTTTTTTCCGGTTTCATTGCCTTCCGCGTCCATTATCTTATGCTCTGAATAGTCCGGGAAATATTCGCTTTCCGTGTAGCCTTTCGGAGGGTTCTGCGCAAAAACGCGGTAATAGTACACATAGTTTAGCTCAAGGCTTGTGTATTTCGCTTCCTGAAGAATTGTGTCCGTGTATTTTGTGTTGTAAATGTTCGATGAAGTTAAAAGCTCAAAATCTGATTCCTTAGGCATTTCCCAAGTGCCGTCGGCATTTTTTTCTTTTACAACAGCGCGTTCCAGTTTGTAAGAATTTGCGTTTGGAACAGCCGACCAGCTTACTTCTATTACTCCGGAATGCAACCCTTGGGAAATAAAGATTTCTGTTGGCGCGGAAAGCTTCTCTATTTTTTCCGGCGGAGTAAGAAGGTCGTAAATGCTGGAATTGTTGCTGTTTGAGTTCATTGAAACATCAGTTTCAAAAAAACTTGAGCAGGAATACAATCCCAGACATCCTGCCAAAATTACACCGCAAAGCATGGCAGGAGTAATGAGGAATTTGATTTTTTTATTGTGTAAGGAAGAGTTTGTTGTGTGTTTCATTTTTTTAGTCCTCCCACCAGCCGTAGTCTTTATTGTGAAGTTCGTATTTGCTGTCATCAAATTGCATAGGAAGCCATTGTTTTCTTATTGAACTATCTGATGTATCAATAAGAGTTCTTTTTTCTCCGTTACGAGTTATTTCGATTTTTATGGAATCCTTTGTTGCAGAATCAATAGTAATAATTGCATCATAATCAACATTTTTTTCTGAATTATCATATAAAGATATATTGAAATCAGCAGAATCTATAAATTTATAGATGAATGGATCTACAGCAGGAATTAACATAACTTTTGCAGCACTTTTAATTCCGCAATAATGCATATTTGAGGTTATTTGCAAGAAAGTTTTTGTTTCATTAGATGGTGTTAACATTTTAGGTACAAAATCAGTAAATACATATGAGTGTTTGCATTTACCAATTCCTAATTCCTTTGCAGATTCACTGTCTGAAAATAATACATTTCCCATTATTCCTGCTATAGTGTGTCCAGTTTCTCCATTTCCTCCATATTTAAATTTCTTATTTATATTAGCATAGTCTATTGCTCCACCATCATTCAAATAAAATGCATAGCTTATTGCTAGCATTGCAGACTTTGTTAATTCTTCATCTGTAATATTTCTGTAAGCATAAACAGATTGACCTATTGTTTCTGCAATCACTCCTTGAGAATTTAAATATTGGCATTTTATTCTATAATAATGTTTTGCATCTCTAAGGACTTTCATCAAGCCGTTTGTGCTTGTTTTAGAAGAATCATCCATCATTGATTTTGGTGCTAGTATTAACATTTTGGATAAAGACGTGTCTATGTGTAAATCTGTTGTATTTGTATCTTCTAGATTTTCAACAGATTTTACGAGTCCATTCTTTATATTATCTTTACCTATTTCTATGTCTGCAAGTTTTGTCCAGCCTAGGGTTTTGTTTGTGTTCATCATTTCAATTGAGCAATTTAATGGACCAACAGCTCTTTCTTCATAATCATAAGGAGACCAAAAAACTTTTTCAGAATAATAACGTTTATCTTCTGGAGAGGCAGAGTTCTGACCATTGAATTCTGCTTTTATAGGAGCGAAAGAGAATATATAACCTTTGTTTAGTTTTTCTCCATTGCCATCTCTTTGTTCTGAAAGATATTTTTCAAGGTAAGGTTCAATTTCTAAATCGTTATAAGTTTCTGGTTCATAACGAACTATGTAATCATAAGCCTTGTAGTTTATTTGCGGAATACAATTGCTTTCTGTATCAGTATTAGTAGTTCCGATGTTGCACATATTCCAGCCTTTTCCATCATTTTTATCATAATTATATGGCCTATAAAAAATTACAGGAATTGAAGATGGGTTGTATGGGGATTTCCAAGTTACATTTACTTTGTCTTCTGTTGTTGCTTTAGAAGCTGTTAATGCAAGTCCATAACCATAGGTTGCACCTTTTTGTTCTATTTTATCTAAGGATTCTTTTGTGTATGCAATAGAATCTTCTGTTCCAGTTATAACAAGGTCATCGTCAATTGTAAAATCGGAATCTTTTAAAACCGGAATGACGGTGTATCCAAATGGCAATCCCCATGCAATTTGTGCCTGGTCGGTTTCGTATTGGCTGTCATAATTTTGGGCTTCTTTATATTTGTCGTAGAATGTAAAAAGTCCTGCTGTTTCGTTGCATGATGCAGAAGGGGTTGAATCATCTTGAATAAGGCTTAGAGATTTATCTTCTGCTGAATAGAAATATACATCGGCTTTGTCTGGCATTCCTATAAGCGATTTGCTGTATTTTTTTCGGAAGATAATGTAGCCTTTTGCGCCTTCTATTTTATTCCATTTTAATAATATTTGTTTACCTGCGCCTTGTATCTGGGTTATTTTTGTGGCTGCAGGTCCTAAAGTTGAGATTTTAATATTTGAATTTGTTATTGTATCAGAGTCATAAGGTGTTTCTTCTGCTGATGACGTCGCTTTTATTTCAAAATCAATAGGATTTCCTGCAATTTCGGCGTTTGTTGTATTGCTTATTCTTTCTTCTCCATTTATTGTTTCGCCATAAGGCTCTGTTATTACACAGTAAAAATTGCCGTTTTCGTCTGTTTCGATTTTAGAAATATTTTCTGCTTTGATTTCTTCTTCATTATAGGTTGCTGTAATTGTGTATGAAATTGCTTTTTGAACAGGTTTCCATATAACTTTTATAGATTTGTATGACGGTTCAAAATATGGTTCTGGAGTGCCAAGAGTTTTATATTCACCATCGAGAATTCGAGAAGATTCAAATCCGTTTGAGCCAACAAGGGTGTATACGGTTCTTGTATCTCCGCTTTCTGCTTGATGAGAGAATTTGACTTTATCTCCTGTAACGCAACTTTCGCCTTTTTCGTTTTTTAACTCATCTGCTGCAAATGTTTTTTCAATTTTTGATTCTTCTTTGCCATTCTTATCCTTATTTGTATAAATCACTTTGTAACTACAGGTTTCATCATAAGTCCAGGAAAGAATGAATTTATTGCTATAACCGTCTTGAACTGAAAAATCATCTACATTTGGAACAGATTCTTTTTTGTCTATTATAATTATTTTTCCAGGGGCATCTATGCTTGCATATTCAGTTTTTCCATCTTCAGATGTTATGGCAACTGAATAGGAATAATATTTAAAATGGTTTTCTTTTAGCTCTTCTGTTTTGTATTCTTTTTTCCATGGGAAAAAGTCAGCATACGATGTTGATGAATATTTTTCTTTGGTTTCATCGCCTACAGGTTTCTTTTCTGTTGTTTTTGATTCACCTTCGCCGGTTTCCACGTTTTCCATTTCCTGACAAGTTTCTGTGATTATATAGTTGTATTTCTGACCAAAATCGTCGAACTTGAAATTCAGGGTTACTGAAAAACTTTCGATTAATTTTTTATTATCGTTGTTATAATAATTAGGTTTTGACGAAACTTGAATTGTCGGGCTATTAATAAGCCATCCAAAATCTTCGCATATTGATTCATCAGATGTTATATTTTTCTTTTTGCTGTCATCAATAAATGATTGTATTCTGTAGGAGTATTTTTTACCACTTTTTACGTTTTTATCTATATAAGTTATTATTGTGCCTGGAATATAGCTTGGAAATGCTTCTTCTGCTTTTGTTTCGTCAGCTTTGCTGTAATCAACAGCGATTGAGTCTTTTGGGGTTACTGTTATTATTGATTCTTCAGACTCTCCAGTTTTTGTTTTTTCAAAATAGATGGTTGAATCATTTGCCGGCTGGTCAGCATTTACGGTTGTCCCTAAATATGTAATAATCGGCTCGTATGCGTTTTCCGGGGCGGATTCCAGTTTGCGGTAGATTTTAAAGTAGACTGGACGGGTTTCAAAGGCTGTTGCGCTCTTTATTTCCGCATATTTTGGAAGTTCCCACGAAAGGGTTACGGAGCCTTTTGATGTTCCTTTTGAAACTGAAAAGTTTTCCGGGGCCGCAGGAATCAGTGAATGCGCCGTTGACTGGTCTTCCTTGTCGCTGCTTTCCGTTGATTTTGAGTCTTGCGCGGATTTTGTATATGCTTTTATCTGGATCTTGTATTTTGTGTTCGGAGTAAGGTTTGTGAATGTGTATTTTGTATCTGCGGCTTCTTTTACGTCCATTGCAGAGATTGTTTCTTCCCTTAGGACTTGTGTTCCGTCTGCGTTGTAAAGGACTATCGTATAGTTCAGGCTGTCGTTAAGGTAAGTGTCTGTGGTGCAGTTTACGCCTTTGTACCAGCGTACTGTTATAGCGTCGCCTTTTGCATTCTGCTTAATGCTTGTGATTATAGGTGTCGCAAGGGTTGTGCCGAAGCAGATTTGACTGTATTGCTCAGAAACTTCTCCGTTTGTGTCAACGGATTGGATTTTGTAGTATTTTTTTATGTCCGGGTCTGCGCTTGTTGTGTAGCTGCAGGTTGCGTCTGGAGTCTGCTCAAGAAACGTAAAGTTTCCGGTCGCGGTGTCAGAATGGTATATATTGTAAAAAACCGCCGATTTTGCCGCCGTCCATTTAATCGTTATGCTTCTGAATCCGCCTTGTGTTGCGGTAAGGTTTGTTGGAGCGGCAACCCTTCCTGTTGAATAAGAGCCGCGTGTCTGAAAGTGCGGCGAGTCCAGAAGCTCATTCTGGCAGGCGGAAAAACTTATTGCGCCAAAAAAAATAAGTACTGATGCGGCGACTGTCCAAATAGCAAAGCCGTTGTTTTTTTTCATTTGTGATACCCCTGAAAAATGGTATTTATTTATGGTACATAAATTTAATGATTTAGACAATTAGAGTGAAAATTGGTTGCAGTCTGGAAGAAATTCGCGGGCGAAAAATCAACTTGCCTCTAATTTTTTTACAAAAATCTTTAGAATTTTTGAGATTTACTTCTGTTTTCGGAATATTTTTGCGTTAACTAGTTATATGAAAAACGAAAACAATATCTACCGCATAAAGCCGGTCGAGGAACTTCGCTTCACAGACGACTTTATGTTCTGCCGCGTGATGAAAAACTCCGACCTCTGCAAGGGAGTCATCGAGCGGCTTCTTGGAATCAAGGTCGAGCGGATTGAGTATCCTGAGCTGCAGAAGGAAATCCGGCCTTACTACAGCGCGCACGGCGTCCGCATGGATGTCTACGTAAAGGATTCAGACAGAATCTTCGATATAGAAATGCAGACAAGAGTTCCGGAAGACCTTCCGCGCCGAATGCGTTACTACCAGAGCATGATAGACATCGACTCCCTGATTGCCGGAAACGAGTATGAAGCGCTAAAGGAAAGCTACATTATCTTCCTATGCACAAAAGACCCGTTCGGGCTGGGGCTTCCGGTCTACACGTTCAACACGGTCTGCAAGGAAAAGAACGATTTTACCCTGAACGACGGGATAAACAAGCTCTTTTTTAATGCGAGCGCCTTCGCGTCCGAAAAAAATCTTGAAATAAAAGGATTCCTGGGTTATCTTTGTAGTGGAAAGCCTTCCGACTATCTCACAGAGGACATCGACCAACGCGTCGAAAGGCTCAAAATCAACGAGATTTTCAGGAGCGACTATATGATGGATGCACTGCCACTTCACGACGCAAGAAAAGCCGGTCTAAGGGAAGGAATGGAAAAAGGACTTCTGGCTGGAGAACGTAAGAAAGCGATTGAAACAGCAAAAAAGATGCTTGAAAATGAAATTCCGATAGATTTAATTACTGAATGCACAGGACTTTCTCTGGAAGAAGTGAAAAGATTGAAATGAGCGATACCAGTGGCTTATTCATCAGAGGTATCGCCCGGTCTTATAATGACTGGCAGTCGGATACATTCCTTTTTCAGTCAAGGCATTGAATAATGAGCTTTCCGCTGTGCTATGCGGAAAGTTTTTTTATTCTTCTACAACTTTTTTGATTGCGTCAAGAAGTTCTGAGTATTCTGTGAATGCCGGGTATTGCGGATAGTCTGCCTTGATTTTTTCTGTGGTGCGGAAAAGAAAGCCAGCCTTGGAAGCCTGAATCATTCCCAAATCGTTGAATGAATCGCCGGAAGCGATTGTTTCAAATCCGCAGGACTGCAATGCCTTTACCGTTGTGTATTTTGATTTTTTACAGCGCATTTTGTAGCCTGTTATTTCTCCGCTTGGTGAAACTTCCAGCGTGTTGCAGAAAATAGTTGGAAGACCAAGTTTTTTCATCAAAGGCGCTGCGAACTGCTCGAATGTGTCGCTCAGAATAATCGCCTGTGTAAAAGATCGCAGCTCATCCAGAAATTCCTTTGCGCCTGGAAGAGGATCGATTTTTGCTATTGTTTCCTGAATTTCTTTAAGTCCTAATCCGTGTTCTTTTAAAATATTAATCCGGTATTTCATGAGTTTGTCGTAGTCCGGTTCGTCACGCGTTGTTTTTTTTAGCTCAGGAATTCCTGTTGCTTCTGCGAATGCAATCCAGATTTCCGGCACAAGAACGCCTTCAAGGTCAAGACAAGTAATATACATTTTTTATTCCTTTCTAAGGCCGCTGTGGATTCTTTGAAAATCCAATATTCAGCCTTTAAAATTGATTTTTATTAAGTATAGCGAAAAGACTAAGTTTTCACTAGAATATAAAGCGTTATGCCGCAAAAAAAACGTCCGTCAGTAAGAAAAAAAACTTCCTCAAGAGCCCGGAAAAAGACCCGGAAAATTCTTCGCGGCAAAGTTCATTTGCCATTAAACCGCGTGATAACTCTTTGCGCGGCTATTGTCGGAATATGCACGGTTCTGCTTTTTGTGTTCACTTTTGCGGGAAACCGGGAAAATCTTCCGCATCAGGCTTCTTCTGAGTCTGTTGTGAAAAATGCAGCTGAAAAGATTGCCCGAAAAAACTCTGAAAAAAAACTTCCGGAGGTATCAAAATCGAATGAGGCGGATGCCGGCAGAACCGGGAAAAAAATCCATGAACCGGAAAAAAATTATAAGCCGGCTTCTGAAAAGCCTGAAAAAAAAGAAAAAAATCTTTCGGCTCCGGCGGAAAATAAAAAAACTGCTGAAAAAAAGACAGCTACTATAGAAGAAAGTAAAAAACAGGAAGAGAAGCGTCCTGTCAGTGATATTCCGAATTTTCCTGCCGCCAGAAACAATGCGAAGCTTGCGTTTGTTTTTGATGACGGCGGACATAATATGCAGCAGCTTGAAAAATGTATTTCCCTTCCTTTTCCTGTTACTGTCGCCGTGCTTCCAAGGCTTGCTCATTCCGCGCAGGTTGCGGAAAGAGTTAGGAAGTCAGGAAATGAAGTTATTCTTCACCAGCCGATGCAGTCTGTAAATATGAAAGTGAATCCCGGAGACGGTGCGATTACTCCAGATATGGATGAAGAAAAAATCCGTTCAACTGTGCTTGCGAATATTTACGAGATATGGCCGGTTTCCGGCATGAATAACCACGAAGGTTCGCTTATAACCGCTGACGCAGAAAAAATTGCAGCGGTTATGCAGATTTGTTCCCAGCAGGAAATTTATTTTTTGGACAGCCGCACAAATTCGGATTCAAAGGTCAGGTATGTTTCAAGCGTCATGGGCTATCCGTATTACGAGCGCAATGTTTTTCTGGATAATACGAAAGACAGAAAGGAAATTCTTTCTGAAATTGAAAAAGGCGTTGAGTTTGCAAATAAAAATGGCGCCGCTATAATGATAGGTCATGTCTGGTCTGCGGAAATTCTTCCGGGAATTCTGCTGGAGGTTTATCCGCTTCTAAAAGCAAAAGGCTATGAGTTTACGACTGTTTCTGCCAGCGGCGCTTTAAAACGCGGTTAAGCTGAATATAAATGTTGAATATAAATTATAGAAGGTAAAATATGAAAGTTTTGGGAATTGAATCAAGTTGCGACGAAACTGCCGCGGCAATCGTAGAGGACGGACATAAGATAATAAGCAATGTTGTTGCAACGCAAATTCCTTTTCATCAGATATACAAAGGTGTTGTGCCGGAGATTGCAAGCCGTAAGCATGCTGAATGGATTCTGCCTGTTGTAAGGCAGGCTCTTGAGCAGGCGAGCATGACCTTGGATGATATTGACGCGGTTGCGGCTACAAACCGGCCGGGTCTTATGGGCTCGCTTCTTGTGGGACTTACTTTCGGGAAAACTCTCGCATGGGCTGCGAACAAACCGTTTATCGCGGTAAACCATATGCTTGGGCATATGTATGCGGCGCATTTGCAGAATGAAATTCCTTATCCTTATTTAGGACTTCTTGTTTCCGGCGGACATTCAATTATTGCGAAGGTTAACGGCTTTGATGATCTGGAGGTTCTTGGTACTACTGTGGATGATTCAGTCGGCGAGGCGTTTGACAAAGTCGCCAAGTTTTATAATCTAGGTTATCCGGGCGGCGTTATTGTTGACAATCTCGCAAAAAACGGCGATCCGAAGGCGGCTTCGTTTCCAGTTCCAAAACTTGACGGAGATGAGCACCGTTACGATATGTCGTTCAGCGGACTGAAAACAGCGGTTATACATCAGTGCGATATGTTCTGGAACAAGGATTATGAGCATACAACAGAAAATATGTGCGCGGCTTTTCAGGAAACTGCGTGCAGAACGCTTGTCAGCAGGCTTTTCAGGGCTGTTGAAGATACTGGATTAAAAACCGTTGTCGCAGGCGGAGGCGTCGCGGCAAATTCAAGGCTTAGGGCGCTTTTGTCGGAACGCAAGGATTTGAACTGTATTTTTCCGCCGTTAAAACTTTGCGGCGACAACGGCGCGATGATTGCAGGAGTCGCGTATCACTTTTTGAAAAGAGGCGACCGCTCTGGCTGGGACACGACAGCCTGTGCAAGAATTCCTCAGTTCAAGCGCGGACTAAAGAATTTTCGCTAAGGATGTATTTGTATAAACAGAAGTGCATTCAGTTCGTATGGAAAATTATTAACCCTAGTGTCGAGTTTTTTGCAAAAAAAAATAAAAGCATAGGCAGATTTACAGTTTGTGAAGATTTTTGGCGATTGAATTAATTAAAGTGCGAAGCACCCGAATTCGAGCCAAATCCATCTGAGCAAATTGGAAATATGCCTAAAGCGTTCTTTCAGAATTTGCAAAAAAAAACTCGAAATTCGGGCTATTAAAATTATTTTTATAGAAGAGAATTATGAAACTACAGAATCTTAATTATGGAATTGTCGGTCTTGGAATTATGGGCGGTTCATTCGCAAAATCAATCCGGGAAAATATTCTTAGCATATCCGGGGCGACAGGAAAGATTTTTGCCTGCAACAGAAGCCAGGCTTGCATTAAGCAGGCTCTTTCGGAAGGTGTTATAGACGAAGGTTTTTCAACGGAAAATGTTTCTGAAATGGTGAAAAAATGCGATGTTGTTTTCATCTGTCTTTATCCGCACGCAACTTTGGATTTTCTTGCTCAGTATAAAAACGATTTTAAGAGCGGTTCTGTTGTCACAGATATTTCCGGCGTAAAGGGAATCTTTGAAAAATCTCTTCCGGGAATTTTGCGTCCCGACGTTGACTTTATAATCGGGCATCCGATGGCAGGCGGAGAAAAGGAAGGCTACGTAAATTCCAAGGCGGAATTTTTTATAAATCACAACTATATTTTGATACCCCAGGATTATAACAAGCCGGAAAACCTTGAGATGATGCGTTCGCTTGTTACTGATATGGGATTTTCAAGAATTACGGAGACAACTTGTGAGATTCACGACTATAAAATCGGTTTTACAAGTCAGCTTTGCCACATAATTGCCAGCGCTCTTGTGGAGTCCGCGGAAGATCCTGAAATAACCGCTTTTGGCGGCGGTAGCTTTGAAGATTTAACAAGGATTGCTATGATAAACGCGCCGCTCTGGACTGAGCTTTTTATTTCTAATAAAGAAAAATTGGTTCATCATATAGAAAATTTTGAAAAAAAGATGGATGAGTTGAAAACTGCCATTAAAAACGAAGATTCTGAAAGGTTGAAGGCAATCCTTTTTGAAACCCGCGAAAAACGGCTGCAGATGGGTTCAATCCGCACTGTGAAAAAATAACAGGCGCTTGATTGTGATAAGATTGTGATTGATTGTTGAAAAACAACATAAACCGTACTAGAATAAAGATTATGACGACGATTGAAACGCTTGATAAGGCAATTAGACGTGTTCCTGATTTTCCAAAACCAGGAATTCTTTTTTACGATATAACGGGCATTTTTACTCAGCCGGATGTATTTAAATACTGTGTTGACAGAATGGTTGAAATTTATAAAGGCAGGAAAATTGATGCGGTTGCCGGCATTGAATCCCGCGGATTTCTTTTTGCGGCTCCTTTTGCGGAAAGAATGGGAATTCCGCTTGTTGTGATAAGAAAGAAGGGAAAGCTTCCTGGCAAGACTTATTCCTGCGAGTATGCCCTTGAATACGGAACTGCTGTCATTGAGGCGCATAAGGCTGATATTCAGGCTGGAAAAAATTATCTTGTCGTTGACGATTTAATTGCGACAGGCGGAACTTTGACGGCTTCCAAAAATCTTATTGAGCAGGGCGGTGGAACTGTAAGCGATTTTTTTGGCGTTATCGGTCTGCCTGAACTGAATTTTGAAGAAAAATTAGCCCCTGTCAGGGTTACAACTTTAATCAACTACAGTGGAAAATAAAAGGAAACAATATGTCTGCATTACCAACTAATTATAAGCCCATTCTTGGAGTAAAAGAAACTGAACATGCGATTGTAAGCATAAAGGATTTTTTTCAGATTTCGCTTTCAACGGAATTGAATCTTACACGTGTAACCGCTCCTCTTTTTGTTCCTGCCGGAACAGGTATAAATGATGACCTTAACGGTGTGGAAAAGCCTGTTTCGTTTGCGGCCAAAGGAATCGGCGGCCAGAAAATGGAGATTGTCCAGTCGCTTGCAAAATGGAAGCGTCTTAAGGTTACTGAGCTTGGCATGAAACCAGGTTTTGGAATTTATACTGACATGAACGCAATCCGCCCCGACGAAGAGATTGATGCGGTTCATTCTTTGTACGTTGACCAGTGGGACTGGTGCATGTGCATTGACGAGAAGGACAGGACGATTTTCTACCTTCAGGATATTGTAAAAAAAATCTACCGCACGATAAAAAGAACGGAATTTTTCCTGTATGACCGCTATTCGGTTCTTGAGCCGATATTGCCGGAAAAAATCACTTTTGTTTATTCAGATGATTTGTGGCGCGAGTATCCGGATCTTTCTCCAAAAGAACGCGAGAATGCGGCCGCGAAAAAATATGGCGCGGTTTTTATTGCAGGAATCGGCGGAAAATTGCCTGACGGTTCTATCCACGATGGGCGGGCGCCTGACTATGATGACTGGATCAGCGATGCCGGCGACGGCCATGTTGGTTTGAACGGTGATATTATTGTATGGAACGACATTCTTGGCCGTGCGTTCGAGCTTTCTTCAATGGGAATCCGCGTAAGTCCTGAAAGTCTGAAGCGCCAGCTTGCTGAGCGCGGCTGCGAAGAGCGCGCGGAGCTTTCATTTCAGAAAAAACTTTTGAACGGAGAGCTTGCTTTTACCCTTGGCGGAGGAATCGGCCAGTCGCGCCTTTGTATGTTCCTTTTGCGAAAAGCCCATATCTGCGAAGTTCAGGTAAGCGAATGGTCTGCGTCCGAGCTGGAGGCCTGCGCGAAAGCCGGTATTCCTGTGCTTTAATCAGGTGTCGTTTTGGAAACTGTATTTAACTTAAAGTCAGGCGAAATCGAACAAAAGCTTTTGGAATGTGTAAAGAATGGAATGACTGAATTCTGTCTGTTCGATTCTGCCTGTTCCTGCAGCCGAAGTAAAATTCTTGCTTTTCTTAAATATGTGGAAGAGAATGCTCCTCAGCTTTTTGTTTCCGTTGTTGTGAATCCGGAGATTCTTGACATGGAAATATGCCGGCAGTGCATGAAGCTTAATTGTTCGCTTGAAATTCCGTTCCGCGTTCAAAAAAATGGTCTTTTTGATAAAAAGTTCTTTGCGCGACGGGCCGCGATGCTTAATAATTCCGGTCTTGTCTTTGGTGTCCAGCTTTTTTATGCGGACAGCAAGGCGGATTCCCTTAAGGCTTTTAAGGAAAGGCTTGATTTTGCCATAGAGCAGTTTCCGAATCATATTGCATTTCCGCAGACAGAGGATTCTGAGACAGCGGAAACGGCGCAAGTTATGCAGACTTTTAGCGCCGAGGAAATAAGAACTGCGCGGAATATTGCTTTTGCCTGCCGGACATTTTATTCTGCCGGCCGCGCGGTTCCGTGGTTCAAAAGCGTTTTGAGCGCGCTCCGCATTTCTTCCGCGGCATTTTTCAGCGATTTTGCCGAATGGCAGCGTTGCAATAATTGCGATTATAAATCAGGTTTTGTCCCGGAAAATGCAAGCCACCACGATATTGAAAAAATGCAGCTTGTTTTTCTTCAGCAGAAATTTGAAGAAAAGAAAAAGAGCGGTATGTTTACGGCCTGCAGCGATATTGTGTGCATGAACGGCGCTTTAAGCCGCCTTGTCTCGGACGGAACGGAATCTGTGATGGAAACCGACTATGACCCGGAGGAAATCTTCGGACCTGAGGCTATGGACCTGGAGGCATTTGTCAATGACCTTTGCATGGAGCATTTTACGGTAAAGATTTTTATGAACGATGCCGGTGAACCGGATTTTAAGGTTCTTTAGGCTGAAAAATGATTTTAAATTTTACGTCTTTTGAAAAACAGCGGCTCGATGATTTTTTGCGGAAAAACCTTCCCGGGGCGGTGGATGAGCCGAATGTGAGCAATTCAAAAATCCGGCGGCTGATTGTTGCCGGGGCGGTTTCTGTGAATAAAGCTCAGGTCAGGCGGCCGGCATTTGAACTTCGTGGAATTTCGCATATAGAAGTTAATTATGAAAAGGAAAAGTTCCTTTTTGAAAAGCAGCCTGACGACGTGAAATTTGAGCTTTCTGAAAAAAATATTCTTTTTGAGGATGAATTTATAATTTGCGTTGATAAGCCGGCGCTTTTTCCGACAGAAGAAACTCTTGCTGGCGGCGAAAAACGCGACAGCCTGCACGCTGCGGTTGTGCGCTATTTATGGAAGAAAAATCCTGGTCTAAGGAATCCGCCGTATGCGGGTATTATGCACAGGCTTGACCGTGAAACAAGCGGAGTAATTCTTTTTACAAAGCAGCGGTCTGTTAATAAAGAAATACAGCGGATGTTCGCAGAGCATGATTTTATAAAAAATTATCTTGCGCTTTGTACGGATGATACTGGAAAGCTAAGGCCGGGAAAAGAGTTTTCCGTGGAAATGTTTATGAACCGGATAAGTCCAAAAAGCCATGCGGCTAAGTGGGGTTCTGTTTCTGAAAGTTCAGGCGGTCTTTACTCCAGGACAGATTTTTGCGTTCTTAAAGAAGTTTTTTACGGCGATAAGAAATTTTTTCTTGTACGGGCAAATCTTTTTACAGGACGTACGCATCAGATCCGTGTCCATCTTAGTTGCTCGGGGTTTCCGATTCTAGGGGACGTCCTTTACGGCGGAAAACCTGAAAAGCGTGTAATGCTGCATTCATCCAGACTGGAATTTAGGCATCCTGTTTCCGGAAAATTGATTTGCGTCCAGTCGGAAACACCGTTTTGTTAGATTGCCTGAATGCCGTTTTTTTTGTAAAAAGAATAAAAGCGCAGGCAGATTTGCAATTTGTGAAGATTT
>OIWT01000694.1_pt1 | contig 45762 bp, 43 predicted proteins | sample 1587701 | NCBI WGS metagenome assembly OIWT01 (sample SAMEA3888904, study PRJEB22519) | human gut metagenome | biome: human gut; feature: human-associated habitat; material: faeces | place: Denmark | collected 2009 | reverse complement strand
GACATGGAAAAACGAAACGTTCAGTTTAGCTTGACATTTAGGTTGACACTTTTAACATGAGAAGCATAGGATTTAACCCTGCATGTTTCCCCAAAAAACGGGATTTGTGCCGTTTTTTGGCGTTTTAGGGGGGGGATAATACCCCATAATGGATTGTCGCGGCAGTTTGTTAAAAAAGATAACACGCTGTTTGTCAATATTTTGTCGGAATACAGGTTTGTGGTATATATAATATTAGGTGTGCGCGACGCGTTTTGCGGTGCGCGCGGGTGGCAATGCGCGCGGGTGGCGGTGCGCGCGGGTGGCATGGTTGGGGGTGCTTATAATATATATTGCGAGGTGGCGCAGGTGCATGAGACGGAAGAATCGGCCGCGACGCACGGCACCGAAGGCGCAAGCGCGCAGGTTCGGCCATGGGAGACGCGATGAATCGGCCACGCCGCGTGGCACCGAATGGCGCAAGCGCGCAGGTTCGGCCATGGGAGACGCGATGAATCGGCGGAGACGCTCCGCTGCGAATGGCGCAAGCGCGCAGGTTCGGCCATGGGAGACGCGATGAATCGGCCGCGACGCACGGCACCGAAGGCGCAAGCGCGCAAGGCCGCGCAAACGGGAGACGCGATGAATCGCGTCTCTACAATATATAATATGTATGCGGGCATGGGTGGCGATGAACGGAGTGGATAACGAAAGCCCCGCAGCGTGGTTGCCGCGGGGCTGAATCCGCTTGTCGCGGAATGTCAAAAGATAATAAATAATGGTGTACTATTGTATTTTGTCGGCCGTGCGTGAAGCCGTTTGTTTGTTATTCGAGTCGGACGGAGCCGACGACGAGTGCTATGCCGGTTATTTCATCGAGCGGAATGTCGAAGGGCGGGTATTCCTTGTTGTCGGAGACGGCGGTGAGGCAGTTCTTGTGCTGTGAGGGCATGAGACGTTTGACGAGAATGCCCTGTTCTCGGGTGGCGATAACGTGACATTTGTTCCACTGCAGGAACGCGCGGTCGTATAATATAGAACATGCAATCACGTCGCCCGGGCAGAGGTGCGGGTACATGGAAAGCCCGGAGACCTCAATCATAAAGTCGACGTGCGAGTATCTGAATTTGGGTATGATGTAATACTCCTTCACGTCTTTTTCTTCTATCGAGAAGTGTTCGTTGCCGAATCCGGCTGCAGCCGTTTCGGTGACGAGCGGAATAGGTTTTATGTTGCTTTGTCCTTTTGCCTCGGCAAGGGGGATAGCCTCTCTTTGTTTGCTGTTTTCGCTGCCGGTCGTCTGTGCAGGTTCTGTTTCCCTTTGAAGGGCGGCAGCTTTTTGTTTGAACATATTTCCCTCTCCGGTCATAAGCCATTCAACGCTTACCGACGGGTATGCGGCGAAAAATTTTGTAATCACATCTTCTGTTATACCTGTTTTGCTCTCTAAAGTACCTCTTGAGACCCCTATTCTTGCGTAAAAATCCCGTTTGCTGATACCTAAGGTAGCGGCGAACGACAAAATTCTTTGTTTGATTGGTGAAATATTTCGCTCTTTTGCTTGCATGGTGGTGAAATGTTTTGTAGCTTTGCAACGTGTTCAAATGAGAACGCGCGGATAAAGATACGAAAAAGGCGCGAGATTAATGATTATAACGACATAAAGAAAATGGAGAAGATTAAAAGTTGGAAAACGCAGAGCGTGAAGCACAAGGTTGCCCTGGTGCTGATTGCGGACGGCGTGAGTTTCAGTTATACAGAGACGGACGGCCGGCTGGTGCCGGAGACCAACGGCATGTCGGCGTGAATGCCGACATGCGGGGCGTGGCGGCCTGAACTGCTACGGGTGCAGTTTGAAACCTGTTATAATGGAGTATTAACGGATAGAATAAGTAAAAAAATCATGACACAGCAAGAATTTACGGAACGGACGGGAATAAATCCGACAGCTGAGGAGTTTGATTACATCAATGCTGTTTATCTGAACACCTCTTTAAACAAAGATGAGTTTTGCAAAGACTTTAAGAAGCATGGTGATAGCAAAATTATCCGCGATGTTCATGTGCGGGTGTTGAATTATGAGATGAAATGTGAACGGCAAAAGAAGGTTATCGACGACCTGACCGACTTTCTGATTGGCAAGGCGCATACGTATGATGATACAGAATTTCGCAATCAAGCGGTAAGAATGGCCGGTGAGGTGGAAGTGGTCAAACGGACCATCGAATTAGGGTTTCCGCTTTGGGATGAAGATAGAAAGGTTGTCCTTTCAATAATAGAAGAACAAGGCAAATAGATTGTCGGATAATCCTGGAGCGTGACAGACCGGAAAGCGTTAAGAGACGGTCGGGTGGCCCCGGGGGACAAATGAGACGCGATGAATCTCGTCTTTACAAGGGGGCAATTATAGTTCGTAGGAGAACCGCTGGCAGCCGGGAAAGACCGGCAAGGGGCGGCGGGTGCGACGCATGTCCGGGGTTCGATTCCCCTCGCCCCACTAAAGTTTAATCAAAATACAAGAATTATGATAAAGGTTACCGTCAGAATTGATACGAATGAGAGTAAGTATGTAACAGGAACGACAATAGAATGCCGGTTGTTTGGCATTCTATTGTACAAAAAAGTCTACCGCTACCCGGAAGAAGGATGGCGAGGGGAATACGTCACAAAGTGAGGCCATGTTTGTCAATGGTATCCACAATCTTGTCAACTTCTTCTTTGAAGTCCTTGATCAGGAGTATGTCGGAATGCGAGCAATGCCTCCCTTTGAGCTTGTCTTCTACCTCAATAAGTTTCTTGTAAAGAAGATATTGTTGGGCCATGAGGCGTTTCAAATCATTTTCAGTCATAACAAATTGTTTTTTAGTACGCTACAAAAGTAGCAAAAATCCGGAGGTTCGTGAGAATATCCGGAACATTTAAGTGAAACTTCTAAAATCAAGTGAGATATGAATGAGATTTTAAATCAAGAGAAGAAGCGGTACATCCACATCATGAAGGAAGACCGTGAGTTTATTATGAAGTCATTGGGTGTAACGGAGCGCACGGTGCTCAACGCCATCCGCTTTGACGAGAAGCGAGGCAATTCGGATACTGCCAAGCGTATCAGGAAGCTGGCAATGTCTCGAGGAGGCATTGTGATGGTAGTCAATCCTGAAATAGAGACACTGTTTGACGCGGATAACTATATGCGCCAATACTTCCCTAACGGAGCGTTGATAGAGCTTGACAAGAAGGCCGGCACGGGCGACGTGCTATTCAAGGGTGAGCGTGCAGGGCATTACGAGAATGTGTCGCTGCGGGACATAGAGGAAATCCAGGCTTTTGCGAGTGCGTTGAAATAGTTGGGGAGACGCGGACGATGGAGTACTACAACAAGGTATTGTGCGTGACGTATGCCGAGCTTACGGGCGGGGATAATCCGGTGATAAAGGCGGATACCCTGTACCAGAACGTGTACCGCAACAACATTGTGTGCGCACGTCAGGGCAAGGGCGAAGGCAACTATGCGCTTTACGTGTGGAGCAGTATTCCGGAGAAGTACAGGCGGCGTTTCGTGGCCTTGTTTGGCGACCCCGAGGAAAGGATGAGGGAAGCGATGATGAAAGAGAGCGTGAAGTTAGACGCTGCGGCGCGTGAGTTTTACGAGGCATATACATATACCGACAAGGACAGCCGCGAGCGTCACCTGACGGAGAAGATGATAGAAGAATACACTGTAAACGCCTCGGTGCTGGGCGAGCTTCAGAAAATGGCATCGCGCCGGCGCGCGATAAGGCACTCGCTGAACGCCCCGATGTCGAGCGCATGGGACTTGATATTAGACAGTTCGGAGAAAATGCGCGAGAGCTACGGTCACACCCTTCCCGGCACGATATCGCGGCTGAAGACACGTTTGAAGGCGTGGAAATCGGAAGGTTACGCGAGTGTGCTGAGTGGTAAGTTAGGTAACTCGTCCGCCTTGAAGGTGACGCCCGATTTCCTGAAGGTGATAGTAGCGTTGAAGCGCAGCCGTGTGCCGGTGCTCACCGACGCTCAGATATTCGCGAAGGCAAACGAAAAGGCGAAGGAACGCGGTTGGAAGCCGGTGCGCAGCCTGAGCGGCATGAAGAAGTTGCTGAACAGCCCTGCGGTAGAGCCGCTATGGTACGACGCGGTGCACGGCGAGCAGGCCGCGCGGCAGCGTTACGGGCGCAAGCACAAGACGGAACTGCCGACGCGGCGCGACACGCTGTGGTACGGCGACGGCACGAAGCTAAACCTCTATTACAGAGACGAGCAGGGCAAGGTGAGGACGACGCAGGTGTATGAAGTGATAGACGCGATGAGCGAGGTTTTTTTGGGCTACTGCATAAGCGACACGGAAGACTACGAGGCGCAGTATCACGCATACCGCATGGCGATACAGACGAGCAGGCACAAGCCTTACGAGATAGTGTTTGACAACCAGGGCGGGCATAAAAAGCTCGACACGGACGGTTTCATAAGCAAGATATGCCGTGTGCACCGCCCTACCCAGCCATACAACGGCGAGTCGAAGACAATCGAGAGCGTATTCGGCCGGTTTCAGGCACAGGTGCTGCACAAAGACTGGCGCTTCACCGGTCAGAACGTGACGGCAAAGAAAGCGTCGAGCCGCCCGAACCTCGAGTTTATCGAAGCAAACAAGGACAGCCTGTACACCCTGGAAGAACTGAAAGACGCCTACGCGGCGGCGCGCAAGGAGTGGAACGAAGGCCTCCACCCCGCGACCGGCGAACGGAGGATAGACATGTATGAAAACAGCGTGAACGAGGAGACGCAGGAAGTGACGGTGCACGACATGGTAGATATGTTCTGGGTGTTCGCGAAGCGTCCTGCCACGTTCACCGACCAAGGCCTTCAGGTTACGATAAAAGGCAAGAAACGTCAATACGAGGTATTCTCGTCGCCGGGTGTTCCCGACCACGAATGGCGGCGGAAGCACACCTACGAGCGTTTCATTGTAGCCTACGACCCCTACGACTTCGCGAGCATACGGTTATACACGAGGGGGACGGACGGCACGCTGCGTTTCGAGCGCACCGCAGAGCCTTATATCGTGATACACCGCGCGTTGCAAGACCAGCGAGGCACGGACGACGCGAAGTTCATAAGACAGGAGCAGGAAGCCAACCTGCGGGACCGCATAGAACGTACCGTAGCGGGGCGTATGATAGCCGCCGAGCACGGCATGGACGCGGAACAGCAAGGTCTGCGAAGCCCGAAACTGAAAGGTGCGGGCGCGGACGTGCAACGGCAGATAGAACGCCGCCTGGAGCGTTACTCCGAGCCGGCAGAGCAGTACCAGTTAGGCCGGCACACGAAGACCGCGAGCCTGGCAGACTGGATGGACGTGTTAGACGAGAAGACAATACCGCTGCCTTCGGAAAAGAAGATAGCGTCGAAACTTTAAAAACAAAAAGACATGAACGAAAAACAGAAAGAATCGATACGCGAAGCCCTGCGGCTTTACGTGATGAAATACCCGAGTCAGAACAAGGCCGCCGCGAGCCTGGACGGCACCAGCGCGGGCACGGTAAGCTCGATACTGAGCGGCAAGTGGGAAAACATAAGCGACGATATGTGGCGCAAGATAGCCGCGCAGGTAGGCACTCCCACGGCGGGCGGCTGGCAGACTGTGGAGACGGCGGCCGCAAAGGAGATGGCTTACGTGATGAGCGACGCACAGGAGTGGAAAAACGTGACGTGGGTGGTAGGCGAAGCCGGTTGCGGCAAGACGACGGCCGCGCGGCAGTATGAGCACGAGCACAGCGGCGCATACTACATACTCTGCTCGGAGGACATGAAACGCAGCGACTTCATAAGAGACATAGCAAGAAAGGCAGGCATAAGGACAGACGGCATGACGATAAGAGACATGCTCGACAGCGTGACAGATCAGCTGATACAGGCTGAGAATCCAGTGTTGCTGTTTGACGAGGCCGACAAGCTGACCGAGCGAGTGTTTCATTATTTCATAGACCTGTACAACAGATTAGAAGACCGCTGCGGCATAGTATTCTTCTCGACCTCTTATATCAAGCGGAGAATGAAAATGGGTTTGAGATACGACAAGAAAGGCTACAACGAGATACACTCGAGGATAGGCAGGAAGTTCTTCGAGTTAGAGCGCACGAGTGCGAACGACGTGTATGCGATATGCGTAGCAAACGGTCTGTCGGACCGGCGCAAGATAGCGGAGGTGGTGAGAGACGCGGAGCAGTATGACTTCGACCTTCGGAGGGTGAAGAAAGGCGTTCACAGAGTGAAACGAATGGGTGTTTGAACAGTCGTTTGAACGGTGTTCAAAAAGTATTAAAACGGAATGAAAAGAGCGATAAGCGTGAACGAGCTGCTGGCGATGAAAAAGCCGGTGTACGAACTGAGCGCGGAGTGGCGCGAGGCCTTCGGCGAACCGGAGCGCAACGGCGTGTGGTTTGTGTGGGGGCGCAGCGGCAGCGGCAAGACGAGTTTTGTGTTGAAACTGTGCAAAGAGTTATGCCGTTTCGGCAAGGTGGCATACGACAGCTTAGAGGAAGGTGCGAGCATTTCGATGAGGAATGCCTTTATACGCGCCGGCATGCAGGACGTGGCCCGGCGGTTGGTGCTGTTGGACAACGAGAACATGGAGGAGCTTGACAAACGCTTGTCGAGGAGGAAGAGCCCGGACACGGTGGTGATAGATTCCTACCAGTATACGGGCATGAGCTTTGAGGATTACCTTGCCTTCAAGCGGCGGCATGCGAACAAGCTGATAGTGATAATAAGCCAGGCCGAGGGTACGCGGCCGAAGGGACGGACGGCGGGGCGTGTGATGTTTGACGCTTCCTTGAAGATATGGGTGGAAGGTTACCGCGCGATATCGAAAGGCAGGTTTTTCGGAAACAAAGGCTATTACACGATATGGGCGGAGCGCGCGGAGGAGTACTGGACAAAGGACTGACCGGGACACGACGCGTGGCTCCGAAGTGGTTCCGCAGGGCCTGAAGCCCTGGGAACGGCAAGTTCGGCCATAGGAGACGCTCCGCACCGATTTTAGACGCGATGAATCGCGGCGGAGACGCTCCGCACCGAATGGCGCAAGCGCGCAAGGCCGGCGGAGGAATTTAAAATTATGTTTAACGATAAAAAGATATAGTGATGATTAAGAGAGTGTACATAAGTGGTGCGATAGAGCACTACGATTTGGAGGAGCGGCGGGCGGCGTTCGGCCGGGCGGAGCAGCTGCTTGAGCTGCACGGGCTGCATGCCGTGAACCCGTTTAAAAACGGTCTGCCGGCGGACGCCCACTGGCGCGAACACATGCGGCGGGACATTGCCCTGCTGCTGGAGTGCGACGCGATATTCATGCTCGAGGGCTGGGAGTTGAGCAAGGGCGCGAAGCTGGAGCTGGACGTGGCGAGCTCGTGCGGGCTGAAGGTGCTTATCGGTGCGTCGAGCCTGAAGGGTTTGAAGGAGTTTTGACAAAAAATGGCAACAATGGTTGGTAAAGGTGACTACAGGCGTTTTTGGGCGTTGTTGCGGGATATGCCAGGGGCGGAGAAGGAGGAGATAGTGCTGCAGTTCACGAACGGCCGCACTACCCACCTGCACCTGATGACAGCGGACGAATACGACCGCATGGTGCGCATGCTGGACGGCATAGTGGCGAACGACAGGCGCGTGGAGCTGCGCAAGCGGCGGCGGATATGTCTGAAACTGTTGCAGGAGATTGGCGTGGACACGGGCGACTGGACAAGGGTGAACGCGTATTGCGCGAACGCGCGCATTGCGGGCAGGGCGTTCGGGGAGATAAGCGCGGAGGGGCTGAAGGCGCTGGCGGTAAAACTGCGGGCGATAAAGAAAAAAACGGTTGCGGCCGGAGCGGCCACGACGCGCGGCACCGGCGGAGACGCTCCGCACCGAAGTGAGACGCGATGAATCGGCGGGGACGCCCCGCACCGAATGGCGCAAGCGCGCAAGGTAGCGCAAAATTATGTTTAACAATAAAATACAGTAAAAAAATGGAGACAAAAGAAAAAGAAAGTGTAATGATGACAGCTGAGGAGAAGGCTGAGTTTGCGGCTTTTCGCGAGGCGAAGGCGAAAAAGGCGGCGGAGGCGAAGGCGAAGGCCGACCGGGAGATGTACAAGCAGCTGGTGGACGAGGAGATTGAGCGTTCCATTCCGGTGCTGCTGAGCATAAGCGACAAGATACGCGACAGCAAGCAGCAGGTGCTGGACAACTTCAAGACGATACTTGAAATGAAGTCTGACTTGTTCAAGACGAAGGTGAAAGACGACCAGCGCAGTCACACGTTCACGAACTCGGAGGGTGACAAGCGTATCACGCTCGGCGTGTATGTGACGGACGGATACCGGGACACTGTAGAGGACGGCATTGCGATTGTGAAGGATTACATTGCCTCGCTGGCCAACGACGAGCGGACGGAGGCGTTAGTGAATATGGTGTTCCGGCTGCTGAGCCGTGACGCGAAAGGTACGCTCAAGGCGAGTCGGATAGTGCAGCTGCGCAAGGTGGCGGAGGATACCGGTGATGTGCGTTTCATGGAGGGCGTGCGTATCATTGAGGAGAGTTACCAGCCAGAGGTGTCGAAGAAGTTCATCCGGGCGGAGGTGAAGGACAAGAACGGTATGTGGAAATGTGTGCCGTTGGGCATGACGGAGAGCTAAGGCAGGCACGGCCTGCTCCGAAGTGGTTCCATGGGGCTGCAGCCCCGGGAACGGCAGGTTCGGGCACGGGAGACGCAAGCGCGTTTTATTCGCGCTATCGGGAGACGCGATGAATCGCGGCCACGACGCGCGGCACCGAACGGCGCAAGCGGCCACGACGCGTGGCACCGAATGGCGCAAGCGCCGGCAGATTGATATGATTTGTATAACATTATAAAGGTATTAGTATGATTAGGAATATAGTTTACAACGCGATAAGGACAGTTGTGGAGCGTCTAGCGGACGCGAACGACGGGCGCATGGTATGGAGCGTTGACATGTTCAGCAGGAGCGAGGAATGGTTGGACCAGGTGAGCCGCCTGACGCGTCCGGCGGTGCTGGTGGAGATAGGTGAGCTGCGTTGGCAGCGGACGAAGGAGCCGGGCGTGTATATGAGCGACGGGCAGGTGGCGCTGCATGTGGTGACGGACTGGAACGGCGAGGCTGACAACGCGCGGGCGTTTGCTGTGGCGGACGCGGTGGCGGCGGCCGTGGACGGCATGGAGGGCGAGGGGTTCGGCCGCGTGGCGTTGCAGGGCAGCGTGACGGACCGCATAGGTGACCTCGTGGAGAGCGTGGAGACGTTTTCGATACGCCTCCTCCGGCAGGCACGGCCTGCTCCGGCGGAGACGCTCCGCACCGAATGGCGCAAGCGCGCAAGGTAGCGCAAACGGCGGCGGGAATGGCCGGGTACACTTCAAGAACCAATACCGCCCGGTGTGTTCCCGCCGCTGTTTTTAACGTGCAAACGGTTGTGTTTGTGCTGGTTTTGTTTGGTTAAATGAAAGAAAATGAGTAACTTTATAAGGAGATAAGGACATGAAAGCTAACAATAAAGAGTATAATAATAAGGCGGTTGAACCGTTGCAGGTGTTCGACTATGCAGAGAATGCGCCGGTGAGGGTGCAAGTGATAAACGGCGAGACGTGGTTTGTGGCGAAGGACGTATGTCGTATTCTTGGCATAATCAATCACAAAGACGCTATATCTAAAACCTTGGATGATGACGAAAGGGGGGTCGCTACTATCTACCCCAGGTCTTCCAACGGTGTTGTTCAACGAAGGGATGTGAATGTCATTAATGAATCTGGTCTATACTCCCTCGTGTTCCATAGCCGGAAGCCGGACGCGCCGGGTGCCCCCGGGGGACAGTGGGCGCAAGTGCCGGGCGTGTGTAAAATAATGTAAGGTTATATGTATTAAAGCAGATTTTGAAATGGAAAACAAGTTGAGACAAAATAATGTGACGTCTGCCGAATTGCAAGTGATTACGGTGGGCAAGACGGTGTTCCCGGTGGAAGTGAGGAACGGCCGCATTGCGGTTAACCTGACAGCTTTGGGCAAGAGGTACGGGAAGCAGAAGCAACCGTCCAACTGGTTGAGAACGGATGAAGCGCAGCGTTATTTGTGCACCATGGCCAAGCTGCAAAAATGCGGTCTGGCTGATTTAGTGGAAGTTAGGAATGGTGGAACACCCGGTTTGAATGGTACGTGGTGTTATGACCGTCGCATTGCGGTACGTTACGCGCAGTTTTGCGATGAATACTTGTCGATACAGGTGGACACGCTCCTTGTTGACGCCATGGAGGGTCGCAAGTTCATTGTGGGCACGACTTTGTTCGAGGGTACGCGGTATGTTTCGCTCGGGGATTTCTGCAAGGTGCATTCGCTTTCGGCGGGTGTGTTTTACGCATACAAGGCGCATTACCCTTTTGAGTATATATGGACGGGCGGGACGTGGCGCATGAGCGAGCGCCTGTGCCGTTACATAGAGTTGCGGGAGGTGCTGAACCGCGGCAAGCGTGACATGCGCGAATACAGCAAGGGGATAGCGGCGCAGGTTGGCGAGGCGGAATTGGAGTTCAAAGCGGGGTGACCCCGGGGGCCAACGGCCCTACGGGCACAAACCCACAGGCAGCCGGAGACGCGATGAATCGCGTCTCTACGAGGGGGCGGGTGCGACCCGCTGCGAAAGGGCGCAAGCGCCAGCCGCGTCGCGCGGCACCGAAAGGCCCTACGGGCACCGGTTGCGACCGGAGCGCAATGGGCGCAAGCGCCACAGATTTATAGGGAAAAGCGGTTTTTTTTGAAAAAAAGTGTGCGGGAGAGTGCACGGTATTGAAATTTATTTGTATGTTTGCGGTGCTAAGTTTATTGCTACGTGACGGAATTACCGTCCAACGCATCGCGTATGGGCATTTTTTATGTCTATATAATAACATATAGCGGTGCGCTAACCCCGTGATACGGTTGTAATGGCCGTATCGGTCACGTAGAATAGACTTAGCAGCGGGTAGTAGCGCACCGTTTTTTGTAACGGTGGCCTATCCGAATTTATTTAATCGCACAAGCGGTGCATTAATGAGACTTTAGCAACGGATGTGGCCACCGTTAAATTTGGCCGCAGGCTAATATATTCTACAAACAATGAAAAAGAACAATGCAAAGATGGTTGAATCGGTACAAGTGTTCAACTATGGCGAAAACACCCCTGTAAGGGTGAGAGTGATGAACGGCCAGACGTGGTTCGTGGCCAAGGACGTTTGCAAGGTGTTGGGGATAGAAAAAGCCCGTAATGCCGTATCAAGATTAGAAGATGATGAAAGGGGGCCCGTATTAGTGGACACCCTTGGCGGAACGCAAAGGATGTCAGCGGTTTCGGAGAGCGGTTTGTACCATTTAGTGTTCCAGAGCAGGAAGCCGGAGGCGCGCAAGTTCCGCCGCTGGGTGACGGGCGAGGTATTGCCGCAGATACGCATGACGGGCGGCTACCGTGCCGATTTGAGACGCGATGAATCGCCGGCTGGTGCCGCCGGTTGCGACCGGGGCGCAACGGGCGCAAGCGCGCCGGGCGGTTTGTTGTTGCGGGGGAGGGTTTACCCGAAGGACAGGAGTGCGGAGCTGGGTGCGTTTTACGCGGAGCTGCGGAAATGGGTATTGAAGGAGGACGAGGCGGCCGTGGCGGAGCTGGCGGGTGTGAGCCCGGGGCACGTGGCGGAGGTATTGGCGGGCAGGAAGCCGGGGTACGGGGTGCTGTGCCTGCTGGTGGAGTACGCGACGGAGAACCGCGCGGCGGGGCGGCAGCGCGTGGTGCGGAGCGCGGCACGACGCGCGGAACAGGTGGAGGAACTGCGCCTCGATTTCATGTGCGGGGTCGCCCTGCCGGCTGGTGCCGGAGACCAACGGCATGTCGGCGTGAACGCCGACATGCGGGCAAACGGGCAGCAAACGGGCGCAACGGGCGCAAGCGCCGCAGGTACGCAGGATGTGACGGACGGTGTTATTGACTTTAACGGTATGGAGGGTTGAGAGATGGTACGTTTTGAGAAGGACAAGATAGTAGTGGAGATTGAGTCGCAGTTTCCGACGGACGAATGGATAGAGCATGTGCGCGACCTGGTTTGGGCGATAGGCGCGATAAACGGCGAGCTTGCGGAGCAGGAGCGCATATACGGGCTGTGCCAGCTGGTGCTGGAGCTGCTGCCGGATGAGGCGGCCGCACGCGAGATGATAAAGGCGGCGGGTGATTGAGACGCGGCCACGACGCGTGGCTCCGAATGGCGGCGGAGACGCTCCGCACCGATTTTAGACGCGATGAATCGCGTCTCTACGACAAGGACGCGCAAACTGCCCGGGGTTGGAAGCCCCGGGCGGTGTTGTTTTTTTCAGGTGGCTGCGGATAAATGAGCGAATTAATTGTTAAATTTGTGGCGTGTTTCAAAAACGAACAAGACGTATGAGGCTTATATTTGACGGACAGACGCACAGCATAGACGCGAACACCCTGATAAACGTGCTGATACATTACCAGACTGTTGTGACGGAGGCCAACCGCCAATATGGCGGCGGGTCGCGGGAGGTGAGTATTCAGGTGAATGCGCTGAAGGCGGGGTCGTTCATAATAGACATATCGGTAGTGCAGAACGTGGTGCAGCAGTTGTTTTCGAAGGACAGCGTTGCCTACGTTGCGGGGCTGGTGGGCATAGTGGACGGGGTGTACCGGCTGTACAAGCATTTCAAGGGCCGCCCGGTGAAGACGGAGGCGGAGGTGCGTAGTGCAGAGGAGAGTGTGAGCCTCGACGTGGAGGGTTCGGCGCGTATAAGCATAACAAACATAACGAATGTGTATAACATGCCGTTGGTGCGCGAGGCGATATCGAAGTCGGTCGAGACGGCGGACGGTGACACGAACGTTGAGGGTTTTGACATTTCGAAGGGCGAGGGCGAGCCGTCGGTTGGTTTCACGCGTGCGGAGTTTAAGGATTACATATACAACGACTTCGAGACGGAGGAGGCATTGCCGGAGGAGCGTGTGACGGAACGCGACGCGGTGCTTACGATAGTGGGGTTGAATTTCGAGCGCGGTTCGCGTTGGCAATTCATGTATGAAGGCTTCAAGATAGGCATGACAGTAAAAGACGACGCGCTTATGAGGCGCATAGACGAGGGTGAGCGTTTCGGCAAGGGCGACGCCATAAAGGTGCGCCTGCGGATAGTGCAGCGTTACAACAAGGACTACAAGGCGTATGAGAACAAGACGTTCAAGATAACGGAGTTTTACGAACATATAGAGAACAGGCAAGGCAGCCTGTTCGGCGAGGAAGAATAGCCGCCTCGGCGGAGACGCTCCGCTGCGAATGGCGCAAGCGCGCAAGGTCGCTCCGGTTTTTAGACGCGATGAATCGCGTCTCTACAAGGAAGCGCAGTGAGAAAGAAAAAACCGCTGGAAGTTAAAATGTCCGGCGGTTTTTTGTATCTTTGTGTTTGTAAAATGTTTTTTTTCATTGTGTTATGGGTAAAGGAAGAGACAAGGAGCTGATACGGTTGAGGGACGAGGCGCTGTGCAGGCGGTATTATCACTGGACGGAAGTGGAGCGGCTGCGTTTTGACGACGCGCTGAAGGTGCTGTCGGAGCGGGAGTTTTTCATATCGGAAGAACGGATACTGGCCATTATACGGCGTAAGTTGCGCGAGGGGACGGACCGGGTGTTTACCGTTCCGGGGCGGGTGCGCTGCCCGCGGCTGGCGGCCACGGGAGACGCTCCGCACCGGTTTTGAGACGCGATGAATCGCGTCTCTACAAGGTAGCACAAGGCGTCCGGGGCTCATCACCCCGGGCGGTGTTGTTTTTCAGGTGTTGAGGATATTGCGGAGTTCTTTGTTGATACGTGCGTCGATTTTCTGATTGAGTTCGTAGGAAGGGCCGATGAAGCGGCGTTGCGGTATGCGTACGGTGAGTGTTGTTTTTTTCGTTAGTGCGAGGTTGCGCCAGAACTGCGCCTGCGGCCCGGCGTTGCGTCGTGTTTTTTTTGTGTTTTTCTTTTTCCCGGAGGCTTCGTAGAACTTCGCCCAGGCGAAGCGCCGCATTTTGGGTGTGACGGGTATGTTGACTGTGGCTCCGTCGTTGTGTGCGGCGGCGTATGGAACGTTGTTGTAGACGGTTACGGCGGCGTTGGCCGGTGTGTAGTTGATAGACGAGAAGAGGTGGTTGCGCGACGAGAGGAGCGTGCGGTATCGTGCCGCCGCCCCTGCCCCGCCGTTCTGTCGTTTAGCTGGTTGCCAGGGGTGGAGTCCGTGGTCGACGAATCCGGATTGGCGGAAGTTGTTTTGGTAGTGGTTTTTGGCGAGGCGTCCGACGACGACGGGTAGCCGTCGTTGCAGGAGTTGGGCGATTTGGCGCTGTTTGGCGGCGACGCGTTGTGAGAATTGGCGTATGTCCATGGTTATGTGTGTTGTTATTTTAGTGTTAATGGCGGTTGCGGCCGGTGCGCAATTTTAGACGCGATGAATCGGAGACGCGCAGGCACGGCCTGCTCCGAAGTGGTTCCACGGGGCCTGCAGCCCCGGGAACGGCAGGTTCGGCCACGGGAGACGCGATGAATCGCGTCTCTACAAGGAGTTATTACGGGAAATGAGCCAGAGGAATAGGTTGATGAATGCTTTGAATGCCATGTGAATGATGTTTGAACGGTGGTAAAATGTTGTTTTTGCTGGTTGTTTTGTTGGTAGTTGTTGTATTTGTTTTTATCTTTGCAGTAACGATTCCGTAGCTAATGACTACCGATTCGTTGACTGCGGGGGCTGGCCATTGGCCAACCGTCCGTATTAATACAAGGAGGAGTGCTCATGGGCTACTCCTCCGTTTTTTTCTACAATAGTTTCACTTCTCCTTCACCTCCTTTAGAACCAAGAAATGTGGCCTTGGATTGCAGTTCCGAGGATGCTATTTCAAGGTTGCTTTTTTGTACCATGATGAGTTTTGTATTGTAAAAAGTTCGTATATTTGCATTGGTTTGTAGCCGAAAGGCTGCGAGCCCTCTTCCGGCGGATTTGGTTATTCCAGGTCTGCCGGTCGTATTTTAAATCCTTCTGCTATTATTTCTTCACGGGAATACCTTTTGTCTTTTCTATTTTTCACAATAGTAAGGTACTTAATATTTTCGCTTCTTTTGACACGGTTTCTTATTGCAGCAGCAAGATCTTTCCAAGGTATATCAGATTCAATGCACAGCACTATGTCGCCAGCTTGGTTTTTGGCTTCTCGTATCAATCGGTCTATTGAGTTCACTGTGGGATTTTTGGCAGTTTTGTATTCTTGTTCGATGCCGAGTGTCCGGTTGAAGCTGTCGGCGGACTTTTTATTGTCGGGGTTGTCGAGGAGGTCGATTTCGTAGCCGTGTTTTTCGGCGAGGTATGTGCCGATACGGACATTCTCTTTTTTCTCGCGTTTTCCGTGCCCCTCGTGAATGCGCAGCCTTCCGTTTTTGACGGCCAGTTCCCGGTAGCGGTCTTGTTCTTCGATGAGTTTGTCGACGGCTTTTTGTGCTCCGTGGTATGGGTGTGCGATGTAGGGGTGGGAGTCGGCGAATAGTTTTCGGTCGATTGCTGGGTTGTTGTCGAGCCCGGGCTGGGGGCGGTCGTTTTTGGACTTTGTAGCGGGTATGGCGGTGGGCGGTTCGTCGGTGGAGGTGAGCGAGCATTTGCAGTTCCAGCGGTCCCCGGGGCGGTGTTGCGTCCAGAAGGGGTCGTCGATGGGTAGTATGGTGTTCCAGAAGTGTCGGTGGTCTTTCCCGGGGTTGGGTGATGTGGAGGGCACCCAGCGTAGGTTGGGGAGCACGTCTTTTTCGCGTTGGAACTGCAGCCAGTCGGCTGCCTGGTGTGCGCGTATTACGGCGGTGTCGTATTCTGTGCGGAGCCATGCGCCGCACTGGTGCGAGGCGATGGGCAGTGCTTCCTTGCGCCACTGTTCGAAGGTCTTGAGGTTGCCGTCGTCGTCGAGGAGGAGCTGTGCCATGTCGTTTTGCATACGGTGCACCTTAAAGGCCGAGAATACGGCGTTGGAGCGCCGTATGGCGTTGCGGAAATCCTCGTCCGGGTAGGGTGCGGCGGATTGGCTGAAGCCCCGGTCGGCGGCGATGTTGAGCGTGCGCCACACCTCGTTGAAGAGGTTTTGTTCGATGTCGGAGACCGGGTGGAAGTCCTGGCTGTAGATATTGAGCAGCGCGCGGCGTATGACCTCGTCGGGGAAGGTGAAGGGAGCGTTGGGGCTGCTGTCGCTGTCGCTGTTGTTGTAGTAGAGGTTGTCGACTACCATTTTAAATCCGTGCCGCCCGCCTTGCTGCGGGCCGGTGCGAAAAAACGGCGGAGGGCGTTGAGGATACGGCGGCCGGTTGCGACCGGTGCGCAATTTGAGACGCGATGAATCGCGTCTCTACTGGTTTTTGTTTTGTTCTGTGCGTCGCTCCGCCCCGGTTTTGAGACGCGATGAATCGCGTCTCTACTGTTTCCCGTTTTTGAGCCGTCGGGGCCTTGCGGGCCGACGGGGTCGCCTTGTCTCTGCAGCAACCGCTGGTATTGTTCCTTTTCCTGTTGCTGCTGCCGTTTTACCTTTTTGTAGTCGGCCGGTTTTTCTATGCCGAACTCGGCGTAGAGGTAGTCGTCGGAGACGGGAAGGCTGAACGAGTTGCGAAGCTGCGTGAGCACGCTGATTTTGGTTGCCGGGTCGATGTCTTTTTTCTCGGGAAAGACGAACTCCCCTGCTGCGGTATCGATACCGAGGCGTGCGAAGATGTCGGCCATGTCGTAGTTGAGCACGTCGAGGACGTATTTGCGGTCGGCCAGTGCGACCTTGTCCTCGACCTTCTTGTGCACGGTTCCGAGCGCCTGTGTGCCTTTGTCGGCTGCTTCGGTGGTGAGTGTGTTGCCGAGTATTAGTTTTGATATTTCGCTGTTGCAGCGTTCGCAGAGGCGTTCGTAGACGTCGGCCGAGCCCGTTTTGTTTCCGGCTTCGGTGAGTCGCAGTTCGGTGTCCTTGGCGTGGAAGAACTGTGCGAGCGAGCCGGCCTGCGCCGCGTCGAGCATGGCCCGCCGGCGCGACTCCTCGTCGTCGGAGTCGTAGATATACTCCTGTATGGGCATACCGAATATTTCGGAGAACTGTGCCCAGTCGCCGGTTGTGTTTCTTTTGTAGATGACCCATGGTGCGGCCTTTGCGAGTAGTCCGAGGTCGTCGGGGCTTCCGGCGAAGAGTAGGTCGGTGTAGTTGTCCCATGGAATGCCTGTGATGTCAGTCTGATGGCGCAGTATGAGGCGGCGTATGGGGTCGGCATGCTTGCGCGGTATGAGGTCGTAGTCCGCCCAGGGCCCGTTGCGGTAGAACTGGCATAGCGTGAAGCCCCAGAAGCGCGAGTCGATGATGTCGGCTACGAGGCGGTTGAACCAGGGCGACTTAATCTGTTCGTTGATGGTGTCGTCGGGTTTTCCGTCGCGTGTGAAGCGGATATCGGCGCAGAGCACCGCGTTGCGGCGTTTCTCGATGACCGACGAGAGGTGCGTGTCGAGGAGAATATCGGAATAGAGGTCGTATAGCTTGTAACGGCGCGGGAAGTCGACGTTTTCGGCTGCCCGTACGGCCGCCATGTAGTCGGCGATGTCGATGCCGAAGCGTTTGGGCTGTGTGAGTACTATGACAGCGGGGTTTTTCTGTCCCGGTCGCGGAAGGTTTCCGCTTACAGTTATGAGGCGTTTGCTGTTTTTTGTGTTCATTTTGTGAATGTGTTACAGGTGTTTTACATGTGGTTATGCCGTTTGGGGTTGCTGTTGATGTGGAATGAGGCGTTGGCGTTGCGCTGTTCCTCCGGCAGCAAGGGTGCGCCGGAAACGGATATCTTCTCGTCGGCGACGGCCTTGAGCCATTCGACGGCGCGTTCGTAGCGTTCGCGGCGTACGTCGGACAGTTTTTGGGGGTTGTGGATACAGAAGATATGGTAGACGGCGATGTCGATTGCCATCATGAGGATGAGTTGGTTTCGCGCGTTGCCTGAAGCGTTGAAAATGGCGTCGCAGTCGTAGCGGCGGGACAGGTAGCAGCGCATTTCTTCGATAGCGCGGTCTTCGCATATTTCGACGAGTGTTTCGTCCTCGCGCACGAGGGTGTCGAGTATGTCGCGGAAAATGGTTGCGTCGTAGTCGGAAAGTTCAATAAATCGGCTCATAGTTTTGTGTTGTGTTTTATTCTTGTCCGGAGACGCGATGAATCGCGTCTCTACAACAAGGACGCGCAAGCGCGTTTGTTTTACATTCTGTGTGTGTTGCGTTTGCTGAGGTCGTGTCGTGAGCGGAATACGGGCGGTTCGGTGCGCCGGAGTATTTCGTCGATGATACGGTTTCCGCCCTCGACGGCGTCGGGTCCGTCGGCGGGGTATCGGAGCGAGAGCGTGAAGAGTCGGAACTGGTCGTCGAGCTCGCGCATGTGCGGGTTGTCGTGTTCCGCCTCGTTGAGTATGAGGCAGCCTTCGCGGTTGAGCGGTTCGAGGTTCGCCTCGATACGCGTAGCCTTGTCGGTTTTCTTCTCCTCGTCGCCGCGAATGTAGAGCGCGACGCCGTGTTCGCGGCGCGCCTTGGCCACGAGCGGGCGGAAGACCTGCTGGAAGAAAGGGTCCTGCAGTTTGTTGTTCTCCATGTAGCAGTAGACCGGGGTCTTTCCGCCGACGTATTCGAGCATTTTGACATACCATTCGATAAACTCCGCGTTGAGCGCCTGCGCGAGGAACGTCTTGATGACATAGAGCCTGCCGGCGAGTTTGCCGAGCAGCGAGACGGTCTTGAAGGACTTGCCTTTCTTTCCTTTGCTTTCTCCCGGTGCCGGGTCGCCGTAGGCCACGAGGAACTTGAACTTCGAGAGCGGCGGCACCTTGCCGTATGTTATGTCGGCGAACACCTCGCCCTGCGAAATGGGGTTGTTGAAGTATTCGGCCTGTGCGGCATGGGTAGACATCTTGGAGAGTGTGCGGTCGATGTGTTCCTCGGTGTTCTTCTCCGGCCATGTGGAGCGTCCGTTGCGGTCGCGTATGTTGACGATGTCCCAGCTGTCGGCCATGGCGCCGGCGCGCGTGACGCAGCAGTCCTTGGCTATGATGTTTCCGCAGAAGACGATGAGTGTGGGTTCGGAAATGGAACGTGTAGGATACAGCGCGTTTTCCCACCACTCCCAGCGTTTCTGTATGATATCGGGGTTGCGCGTGTCGTCGTCGGTGTCGAAGTCGTCGACGAGGAGCACGTCGGGGCGTACGGCCTCGTTGCGCGAGCCGCGCGGCGACTGTCCTGCGCCGAGTGCGCGGAAGGCCACGCCGCCGCGTGTGATGAACTCGTCCTCCGTCCACGAGCCCGGCGTCTGCTGCGTGCCGTAGTATGCCTCGATGCGTCCGTTGGCCTCGAGGTTGGCGCGGTAAGGCGCGAGGAGTCGCACGGCGTTGTCCTTGCTGTTGGACGTGAGAATGACGTTGCGTTTGCGGCCTGTGAGCGCGAGGAAGAGTACGCAGAACATGGTAATGGTAGACTTGGCCAGTTCGCGGCTCCAGGAGAGCACTTCGAACCACTCCGGGTGAGCGAGGACGCGCTGTATGGCGCGGCGCTGGAAGGGCGCGAAGTCGTATTTGGCGTAGTTGGGGAAAAAGAAGCGAATCCACTCGAGCGGGTGCTGCTCGAGGCTGAGTCGGTGTTTCTCGCGCTCGGCGTGCGACATGGAGGTGTCGACCGGCGTTGCGCGCGCGATGTCGTCCTTGAACTTGTCCCAGTCGAGGAGCGCGGCCCTGTCAATCTGTTTCATGTGTGTATGTGTTTATAGTCTGTCCTTGATGAAAGCGTCGGCGAGGCGCGTGAGTTCCTTGGCCTTGTCGAGGTCGAGTGGGCGCAGCCACTCGATGAACGCCGTAAGCACCGATATGACATCGGCAATGCCCGTTTCCTGCTCCATGTTGCGTATAGCCGCAGAGAGCTTGCCGAGGATATCCGCCTCCTTGGAGTTGGGGAACCGTTCTCCTTCGTGGCGTGTGGCGATGGTGCGGTTGATTTCGGCGACCTGGCGGTAGAGGTTGGCGACCTGTTCCTGTCGTGTAAGTGTAATCCCCGCCTTCTGTTCCTCCCATTTGCCGTCGCGCACCCATTTGGATACCGTGACGCGCGAGACCCCCACCCGTTCGGCTATTTCGAGCTGCGTGAGGTTCTCGCGGAGGTAGAGCGTCTGCGCCCATTGCTTTTTCTGACTGTTGTTGAGAGCTGCCATGCCTTGTATGTGTGTTTGAATGTTTGAATGTACGTGCAAAGTTGCTTAAAAAAGGAGAGCGGCGCAGTGTGTAAAAAGCATGATAACGCTCTGTGGCGCAATGGTATATGTGTAGGCTTCCATGATAAAAAGAGGGTGTTGGGGGGTAATGCGGAATGTTGCATTTTTGCATTGCAAACGAAGACGAAAAAGCGAGAAGCGATGAAAAAGTTATTGAATTTCCACACTGACGGTTCGGGCACCGGTACGCTGCTGCTTTATGGTGACATAGGCGAGTACGGCCAGGTGAAGAGCGAGCGCATAGTGTCGGAGCTTATGGAGGCTGAGGCGGCATGCAGCAGGATAAACGTGCGTGTGAACAGCAACGGCGGCGAGGTGTTCAGCGGCATAGCGATATTCAACGCGCTGCGTCAGAGCAAGGCCGAGATACACATATACGTTGACGGCATAGCTGCGAGCATGGCGAGCGTGATAGCGTTGTGCGGGCGTCGTGTGGAGATGAGCAGGTACGCCCGTTTGATGATACACTGCGTGAGCGGTGGTTGCTGGGGCACGAAGAAGGACATGCAGAAGTGCATTGACGAGATGGATAGCCTGGAGGACAGCCTTTGCGAGATGTATGCCGGTAAGACGGGCATGACGAAAGAGGAGGTTAAGTCCGCGTATTTTGACGGGGAGGACCATTGGCTGACGGCTGATGAGGCGTTGCGTCTGGGTTTCGTGGACGGGATATACGACGCGGAGGAAGTGCCGGCAGGCAGCACGACGGAAGAGATATACAACATATTCAACAACCGGCTCGTTGAGCCACAAAACGTATTAAAAATGAATTTGGAAGAGATTATGAAGAAAGCCCCTTTTGCAGACTGCAAGGATGAGGCTGATTTTATGGCGCGTGTGGATCGCATGGCGGCTGAGGCCGAGAATGCGGCTTCGCTCCGCGCGGAGAACGAGGCTTTGAAGAGGCGTGTGGATGAATTCGAGGCCGCAGCCGAGGCTGTGCGTGAAGCGTCGCGCAAGGCTCTGCTTGACGCTGCGGAGGCGGACGGGCGTATCAACGCCGAGACGCGCCCGTTGTATGAGAGCATACTGAAGAGCAACCCTGATGAGGGGGAGAAAGCGCTGGAAGCCCTTGCTCCGCGTCGCAAGGTGATGGACGACCTGCGTGTGGTGCCGGGTGATGAGAGCCCGTGGAGCAGGCGTATGAAAGAGATAAATGACAAACTAAACAAATGATTTGAGAGATGGCAATAGTAGTAAGGAACACGAATTACAACGGCGAGGTACTGGAGCAGCTGCTTACCCTTGCCGCAACGGGCAACGAGTTGGTGGAGAAAGGCCTGATAATGGTAATCCCCGGCGTTGAGAAGAAGATAAGCCTGCCGAGATTGAAGAGCGGCAAGATGTTGCAGAAGCGCAAGGAGAACCCGGGCGTGGAGGATTCGAAGGGTAACTTCAACTACGACGAGAAGTCGTTGGAGCCGAAGGATTTCATGGCTTTCACCGTATTCAATCCCCGGGCATTCGAGCAGATATGGAGGAAATGGCAGCCGAAGGGCAACCTGGTGTTCGCGGAGTTGCCTCCCGAGGCCCAGAACGCTTTGTTGGCCGAGCTTGCGAAGCAGGTGCAGTTCGAGCTCGGGGACCAGTATGTTAACGGCACGTACGGGGACGATGACGACCACTTGTTCAACGGCATACTCACCCAGATGGCGAAAGACACGGAGGTGATAATATCGGACAGCAAGGAGACTACCATGCTGGGCAAGTTGAAGGCGGTGCGTTCGCTGATACCCAAGGCGATACGCAACAACCCGAAGCTGCGCATACTGATGAGCATAGACGACTTCGACAAGTACGATGACGAATTGACGGAGCGCGAGGCGAAGAATGCGAGCGAGACGGACGTTAACGCGCAGCGTTACAAGGGAATCAAGATAGAGACGTTGGCTGCGTGGCCGGACGGGCTGATAGTGGCGACGCTGTGTTCCCAGGGTGCCGACGGCAACCTGTTCGCGGCCGTGAACCTGCAGGACGACGAGGATGTTATCCAGATAGACAAGATAGCGAACGCGAGCGAGCTGTATTTCTTCAAGATGCTGATGAAGGCGGACACGAACATAGCTTTCGGCGAGGAGACGGTGGTGCTTGACAGCAGGGAGAACCCTGTGTTCAAACCGGCTCAGCAGAGCATAAGCGTTGAGCCGACGAGCGTGGAGATACCGGCGGCGGGCGGCAGCAAGGAGGTTGCGGTGACGGCGAGCGGTGAGTACACTGTAGGCGCTGCTCCGTCGGGTTTCTCGGTCGAGGAGACGGAGACGGGCGTGAAGATTTCGGCCGAAGCAAACGAGGGCGAGGAGAAGAGCGGCAGCTTAGTGCTGACACTGAATGCGAACAACAGCAAGAAGGCGACGATAACGATAACGCAGCAGGCTGCCGGGTGACCCCGGGGGACAACGGGGCTACGCCCGCAAACTATCGCAATTGAGCCGCGGCAGGCTCGGCCTGCTCCTAACGGGTTGTGAGGCATTACAGCCTCACAACCGGACGGGGCGCAATGGGCGCAAGCGGCGGCCGTAATAAACGGTTTGTATTATTCATTAAAACGTGACGGATATGTGGAGCGAGTTGTTGAACGTGTTGTTGGGCGGCGGTCTGGTGGCCACGGTGTCGGGTCTTGTAATGCTTCGCAGCAAGGCGCGGCAGGCGGGTGCGGAGGCCGAGAAAGCCAGGGCGGAGGCCGAGTCGGTGCGTTTCGACAACGCGGACCATGCCACGCGTATCTTGATGGAAAACATAGTAAAACCCTTGAAGGATGAGTTCAACGAGACGAAGAAGGAGCTTGCGCGCAACACCAGGGAGATGGCGCGCCTCAGGAAGGCCATCGACCGTGCGAACAGCTGCAAGTATCATGATGACTGCCCTGTGCTTGGCGGGCTGCGGGAGCAGCCGAAAGACGGAGGCTGTGCGGACGGAAGTGCTGCGTGTGGAGGCGGACAGCTTAGTGCGGAGGACGTCGGAAACGGCGTTGGTGCGTGAGGCGGTGTCGTCGGACACGGCGTTGCTGGCCGTGGCGGCGGACAGTGTGCTGTCGTTGCCGGAGGGCGCGGCATTCACCGCGCGTAGCGGGCGGGCGTCGTTGGACGTGCGGCGTGGCGCGGGCGGCGTGATAGTGGTGCGCGGGACGTGCGACAGCCTGGAACGCGCTGTGAGTTACTGGGCTGGGCGTGCGGAGCATTACCGCAGTGCCTTGGCGGCGCGCGACACGTTGGCCTCCACGCGCGTGGAACGCCCGGAGGAGGTGCGCGGAAGCCCGCCCGGGTGGTTTGTGAAAGGCATGGCCGCCGGAGCGGCGGTGTGTATGGTAATATTGATTGTGAAACGCAAAAAAGAATAACAGTTATGGCAACAAAAAAAGTATTGGACGGCACCGACCTCATACTGAGCATAGGCGGCGCGGCGCTGGGGTTTTCGACCACGTGCAAGATAACCACCACCACAGAGACGGGCGAGCGCGTTACCAAAGAGGCCTCGGCGGGGAAGTGGAAAGAGAAATTCGTGAAGAGCTTCTCGGAGACGATAACGGCGGAGGGCTGCGTGCTCACCGACGGCGACGACCAGACGCCCACGTACGACCAGCTCAAGGCCAAGCAGCTTGCGGGCGAGCCCATAGAGGCGAGCTACAACCTGCGCGAGGGCACCACGCGCGAGGGCAAGACGACGGGCGGCTACAAGGGCTCGTTCATCATAACGCAGCTGGAGCTGGACGGCCCGGCGGGCGACGACGCCAAGTACAGCGTGACGCTCGAGAACAGCGGCCCGGTAACGGCCGTGGAGGGCGGCAGCGGATTATCGCCGGCTGCTGCCGGATAGCCGGCTGGTGCCGGAGACCGACGGGTTGTGGGGCATTAGCCCCACAACCGGACAAACGGGTTATGACCGGAACGCAACGGACGTATTGAAATACGATTAAAAAAATTATTCGGAAATGGAAAAGAAAACCATAAGGGTGAAGGGCAAGGAATTGCCTTGCAGGGTGACGATGGGTGCCCTGCTGAGATTCAAACACCTGACAGGCATGGAGGTGTCGGAGCTGAAGGACAGCGACGTGGAAGGCGTACTGATGTTCGTGTATTGCTGCGTGGCAAGCGCGTGCAACGCGGACGGCGTGGAGCTGGGCATGGACGCCGAGACATTTGCCGACTGCCTGGAACCGGGCGAGCTGCAGGCTTTTTACGGCGGACAGGATTCGCCGAAAAAAAAAGCTGCGGCCGGAGTGCAGGCATAGAGGAGCTGTTGGGTATGGCGTTGGGGTGTGCGGGCATGAGTGCGGATGACTTTTGCCGGTGCACCCCTTCGGAGTTTGATGAGGTGATGAAAGCGTGGCACGCACGGGAGGAGCGCCGGGAACGCATGGGCTGGGAACAGGTGCGCACGGTGTGCCTGTTCGCATTGCAGCCTTACAGCAAGAAGCCCCTCGAGGCGAAGGATATAATGCGCTTTGCGTGGGACGGGGATGAGACGAAGCCGGAGGCCCTGAGCCGCGAGGAGATAATGGCACGCTATGCGGCGGCATTATCCCGCCGGGGGCTGCGGGGTCGCCCCGCTCCGAACGGGTTGTGAGGCTGTAATGCCTCACAACCGGGCAAACTATCATGGACAAATAGACGCGATGAATCGCGTCTCTACAAGGGGCGGTTACAGGGCGTAGCCCTATTCGGAGCCGCGCGACGCGGTCGCGATGAATCGCGTCTCTACAGGGGGGATTTTGAAAGATGTTTGAACAGTATTAAAAGTATGATTGAACGATGATAAGGATAACGGATGAGTTTGTGAGTAAGGTGGCGGAGTTCGAGGGTTTGCGGACACGGGCATACAAATGCCCGGGCGGGGTGTGGACGATAGGTTACGGTCACACGGCGGGCGTGAAGCCCGGGCAGCGTTGCACCCGTTTGCAGGCGGAGGCGTGGCTGCGCGAGGACTTGGCCATGGCGGCACGCGAGGTGGAGGCATTGGGCTTAGACCTGGCACAGGGGCAGGCGGAGGCGCTCGTGGATTTCGTGTTTAACTTAGGCATTGGTGCGCTGGAAGGCTCGACGCTGCTTAAAAAGATACGCGCGGGGGCGGACGCGGCGGAGATACAGTCGGAGTTCCGGCGCTGGGTGTATGCGGGGGGCGAGGTGCAGAAGGGCCTTGTGCGCCGCCGCGAATGGGAAGCGCAGCGTTATGCGGCCGGCGGAGGCGCTCCGGCCACGACGCGTGGCACCGAAAGGCGCAAGCGCACAAGGGCGCGCAAACGGTAGACGCGATGAATCGCGTCTCTACAGGGGGGATATTAAAATTTAAACAGTATGGGAAATGCTGGCTATTTGTCTTTGGGTTCGGTGGGTTGCTTGATGTTGTCGGCGAGTTCCCGGACATTGCGGTCGATGTTTTCGAGGTTCTTTATAATCTCGTCGAACGGGTCGACAGCGTTTTTTTCCTGCCGTTCGCGTTTCGCTTCGTCTATTATGTCCTTTATGAACCACACGGGCACATACAACAATGCGAGGATTACCATGGGACATACCACCCATTTGATAAATATTTCGAACAGGGATAATATGATATTGTCAAACATGGTTTAGGTAGTTAAAACTGTAACACGCTGTAAATATATGGAAAATGTTTCAATTAAGATAACGCTGACAGACAAAATCAGCGATGGGCTGAAAAAAATAAAGTCCTTGTTCGAGGGTGTGACGTCCTCGTCGGATAAGGCGACATCGCAGGTGGGTAAGTTTCAAAGCCTTTGCGACCGTTTGACGCATATGAATTTTGCGGCTACGGTGGAGGCTTTCGAGCGCGTGGGCGAGGCCGTGGCCGGGGCTGCAGCTGCGGGTATGCAGTTCCGGCAGTCGGTGGCCGATTTGAGTTCGATAACCGGCATAGCGGGGAAGGACCTTGAGGACTTGGCTGAGCGCAGCCGTGCGATAGGGCGCGAGAGCGGTTTGGGTGCCGACACGGCGGCGCGGGCATATTCGCTGTTGGCTTCGCAGATAGAGATTTCGCGCATAGGCATGAAAGGCCTGAACGAGCTGGCCGAGCAGAGCGTGACGTTGGCCGAGGCTTCGGGCATGAGCTTAGACGCGGCGGCGAATGCGTTGGCGGCGACGGTGAACCAGTTCGGCCTGAGCGCCGACGAGGCCGGCAGGGTGACCAACGTGTTGGCAGCCGGTTCGAAGTACGGTGCGGCGGAGATAGAAGACCTGTCGAACTCGTTCAGGATAGCGGGTGCGACGGCCTCGGCCATGGGTTTGAGCGTGGAAGCCACGGCGGGCGCGCTGGAGATACTGTCGCAGGCCAATCTGAAAGGCCATGAGAGCGGCACGGCGCTGAGGAACATAATAATCAGGCTGAACACGGAGCTCGGCGTGGACTTGGGCGAGACATCGCTGGGCAAGGCTCTGGAAGCGTTGCAGCCGAAGTTGGAGGACGCGGCCTACCTGACGAAGGTGTTCGGCGTGGAGAACATAGCCGCGGCGCAGTTCCTGATACAGAACGCGCGGGCTGTGGACGAGATGACGGCCAAGGTGACGGGCACGAACACGGCCATGGAACAGGCTGCGGTGAGGACCGACACGCAGATGCACAAATACATGCAGATTAAGGCGGTGTTGGAAGACCTGAAGATAACCCTCACAGAGCACACGGGCATATTAGCCCCCATAGCGATGGTGGCGGCGGAGAACGCGCAGGCGATAGCGATGTTGCGATTAGCCTTCGGCGGTTTGCGCGGGGGCGTGGTGCGCGCGGTTGTTGGCATAGCCGGCATGGTGAGGGCGACGGCCACGGCGACGCGCAACTTCGTGCTGTACGGCGGTGCGGCGCGTGGTGCTGCGGCTGGTACTGCGTTGTTGGGCACTGCGGCGCGTGGTGCGGCCGCGGGCGTTGGCATGTTGGGCGTGGCGCTGAGGGCGTTGCTGGTGTCGACGGGCATAGGCGTGGCGCTCATGGCGTTGGGTGCGGCGGTGAGCGCGTTTACGGACGACACGGAAGAAGCCGCGCAGGCGGCGGAGTCGGTGGCAGACAGCTACGACTCGGTGAAGGAGAGCATGGCGGGCGTGCGGGCGCAGATGGAAAGCGACCTGGCGACGCTGAAGAACTGGACGGGGAGCAAGGAAGAGGAGGCGGCGCTGGTGGACCGGTTGAACAACCGCTACGGCGAGACGATGGGTTATTTCGCGAGCGTGGCGGACTGGTACAAGGCGTTGACGGAGAACAGCGCGGCGTGGTGCAGACAGATGGAGAACGAGGCGCGCATGCGCAAGCTGGCCGACGAGGCGGCCGAGATACAGCAGAACATACACGACATACGCTACAACGACGACGGGTCGACGAAGATGTATTCGACGAAGAGGAATACACGGTATAAGGCCGGGGCAAAAGCCGGCGCGGCTAATTGGGCTACCCCGGGGGCAATGGCTTCTTCGGTTGAATTTGAGGAAATCGTGGGTTCGAGCGACGTGGAGAAGGCGAATGCCAAGCTGCAGGGTTTGTGGTCGTCGCTGGCGGGCGTGCGCAAGCAGATGGACGCGCTGGTAAAGGAAACGGTGGAGTATGCGGTGAAGGGTTCGTCAGAAAGGCCGAAGGCCTACGACCCTACGGGCACAAACACACAGGTAACGGCGCAAGCACCGGCGGAAGCTCCGGCGGCGTTGGGCAGCATAGACTGGTACGAGGGCGCGATACGCGGGTTGCAGGAGCAGATAAGCGCCACGGCGGACATGGGGCTTGCGCGGGAGTTGCAGAACAGGGTGGAGATGTTGCAGTCGGCGTTGGGTGATTTGAAGATACGCATAGGGATAGACAAGCCGGAGGAGACGGCGGCCGCGGCGCGTGAGCTGACACAGAGGATAGGCGACGACTTCGCGGCGTGGAAAGAGGAAAACCCGTTGCAGCCGTTGGATATGGAGGACGACGAGGACCGTTTGGCGGGTATGCGCAAGGGACTGGACAAGGTGGGCAAGACGGCCCAGGCGACGGGGCAGATGTTCGGCGCGCTGGGCGAGGCGTTCGAGCAGCCGGCGTTCAACATAATGGGTACGATAGCGCAGGCGGTGGCGACGCTGGCGTTGACATTTGCCAACAGCCTCAAGGGCGAGCCGAGCGTGTGGACGTGGATAGCCGGTGCTGCGGCGGGCACGGCGACGCTGATAAGCACGATAGCGTCGATACGGCAGGCGACGGCGTTTGCGGAGGGCGGCATAGTGAGCGGGCCGACATACGCCCTTGTGGGCGAATACGCCGGGGCGCGGAACAACCCGGAGGTGATTGCGCCGCTGAACAAGTTGCGTTCGCTGATTGAGCCGCAACGGGGTTTCGAGGCGGGGCAGGTGCGTTTCGAGATTGAGGGGCGCACGTTAGTCGGGATATTGGAGAAGGTTAACCGGTTGAGTTCAAGAAGATAGCCGGGTGGCCCGGTTGCCACCGGAGGGCAATGGCATGTCGGCGTTCAGCCGACATGCGGGCAAACTACCAAGGATAACGAGACGCGGCCGCCGGCTGGTGCCGGATACCAACGGCATGTAGGCTGAATGCCTACATGCGGGCAAACGGATTTGAAGATTATATGAAAAGGATTTAAACGGGATATAAACGGCATGGGAACGACGGTAAAGGAGTGTATCAGGAAATCGCTGCTGAAAAAGAGCAGCAACGACAGGATGTTTTTCGACAACTTGCTGCTGCTTATCTGGTGCGAGTGCCGACGGCGGATTGCTGAACGGCGCGAAGAGGAGCGCGAGTGGTGGAAGGACGTGGAGCTGTGCTGTTATTCGTCGGCACGGCGCGGCGGCATGGCACGCAACGACGCGCTGGACGTGGGCGACGACATATATGTGAACACGGCGCGGCGGAAACTGAATAGACGGGAGCTGGCGGCCGTGCAGGAGTTTATAGACACGCACGAATGGCAAACGGTAGCAGAGGCGAAAATGCAGATTGCGGCCGACTTGCTTAACGATTGCTGCGCTACGGCGTTGAACGTGATTTGACAACCGGTTGCCACCGGAGGGCAACGGGCGCTACGCGCCGACGAACTTACGACAAACCGATTTGAAAACAATTTAAACGGCATTGAAATATGATGTACAAGAGATATGCGGGTGAGTTCGCGGGGACGGACGGCACGTTATGGCGGGTGGAGATCCACGAAGATTCGGAAACTGCTTTTTCCACGGTCGGGGAGTTGTCGTTCCCGTATGACGAGCCTTTGCTGATTGAATGGGAGAAGAGGGCGAAGGAGGAGGTGATACAGGGCAGTTCGGCGACGCTGAAGCTGATTAGCCCGGGTGACAGGACATACGTGGATTTGTATTCGGTGAAGCCGTGCTCGGTGCGGCTGGACGTGTACCGCGACGGTGCGCTGTACTGGAGGGGGACGCTCGACACGGAGCTGTACGAGGAACCGTATGAGAGCGCGAGCGGGTACACGGTGAGTTTGACGTTTTCGGACTTCGGTGTGCTGGCACGCAAGAAACTGTACGGGCACGAGGTGCAGAGCCTGCGGTCGATATTGGAGCGTGCGTTGGAGGCCGCGGGTTTGGCGGGCATGGAGATATACGACGGTTACATATCGTCCCGGGTAGTGCCGGCCGCCCGGCTGGTGCCGGAGACCAACGGCCCTACGGGCGCAAGTTCGCAGGCTGAGGCGGGGTTGTTGGATGAGTTGTATGTTAGCGGCGACAACTTTTACGACGAGGACGGCGAGGCGATTACGGCCGAAGAGGTTGTGGAGGGTGTGTTGCAGCCTTTGGCGTTGAGGATGATACAGTGTGGCGGTTTGGTGTATGTGTACGACCTGAACGGCCTGCACGCGGGTGCGGAGAAGGTGATGTTGGAATGGGCGGGCGCGACGCAGACCTTGGGCACGGACAGGGTGTATAACAACGTGCGGGTGAAATGGAGCCCTTACGTGCGGACGGGCAACCTGTTGGAGACGGATTGCTGGACGGCGGCGGTGGACGAGGGTTTGACGGACTTCGGGCCGGAGTACATATTGGACGGCGGTAGGCCGTCGGCAGACGGGAAGTGCAGGTACACGACATACCATTACACGACGGACAGCGACGTGTGGGGGGACGAGACGGACGCGGGTTTCACGCTATGGACGAGCCGGACGGGGAAGAACGCGGATTTGACGGACGAGCGGGTGAGATACTTCAAGGTGGTGCCGCAGAACGGCGGTACGGAATGCGAGGGCGTGGCGGTGATGTACACGGCCGTGGGGATGTATGGCGACAGCAGCGACAAGAGTATGGTGTTGGGTTGCATGGGTGTCATGCCGGACGAGCTGCACGCCGGCACGCCGAAGGGTGTGTTGTTCAAGACCCGGCTGGTGCCGGTGACCAATGGCCCTACGGGCGCCGATTCGCAGGCTGCGGCGGGGGCGTTGCCGGTGGATGAGGGCTTGTATGTGAAGGTGACGGCGGAGCTGTTGCTGGACGCGCGTAGCAACCCGTTCGAGACGGCGGGCGAATGGATGGAGGGTGCGCGTGAAAGGACATACCAGGAGCAGTGGAACAGGTACGGCAACTTTGTGTATGTGCCGGTGTGCGTGAAATGGAAGGACTCGGGCGGCAAGACATGGTGCTGGGACAACCGGCAGGAGGTGCAGGCGAAGGCGCCGGCGAAGCTGAAGAGCCTGGGTTCGACGTTGGGCGAATGGAAGGAATACACGGAGAGCGACGGGAAGCCGGGCGTGTGGGGTTACCTGGCTTATTACTCTGGTAGCGACCGGGAGAACACGGCGGGCGTGGCGAACGGCTGGGCGAAGAACCGGCCTGGTATCAACCCTCACTCGGGGCAGGTGACGACGCAGCTGTCGAAATGCGAGGGGGCTTACGTGCCGTGCCCGGCGGGGGGCGGCGAGTTGTGGGTGGAGGTGTTGTGCGGGGGCTGGACGGCGGCGGACCAGGGCTGCGACTTCGACAAGACGTACCACTCGACGGACTGCGGTTTTTGGGACGAATACGATAGCGCGGGGCGCTGGAAGATACGGCACGTGTGGATGAAGCTGCCGGAGGTGGAGATGGTGCGTGCGCGTGCGTTTGACGAGGCGTTGGACGATTCGGACATCACATACAGCGCGGAGCTTGAGCCGGAGGCTGAGGAGCCGCTGGAGATTGAGACGATATGCGGGAGCGCGGCGGGTGGCGTGCCGGGCGCGCGGGGCGTGTACCTGACTGCGGACGGTGCGCAGGTAACGGAGATAACGCGCGGGGGGTACACGGGACAGATTGAGGAGCTGCTGATTGGGACGTTGTACAGCCAGTATGCGAGAAGGCACACGACCCTGAGTGGCCGCCTGCTGGCGGGGAGCAACGGGGCTACGCCCGCCGGTTGCGACCGGGGCGCAATGGGCGCAAGCGCCGCAAGTTCTCAGGCCAGTTCTCAGACCAGTTCGCAGGTCGGGGGGTTGTGCGTGTATTTTGACCGGTGCATGACCGACGCCCGGCTGGTGCCGGTGACCAATGGCCCTACGGGCGCAAACCAACAGGTAATGCCGGCGTATGGTTACAAGGCGTTCGTGATGAGCTCGTCGGCTGAGGACGTGCGTGCCGGCACGACGGAGATAGAGGTGACGGAGTTTACGTTGGACGAATATGTTAAAGTAGAAACAGACGATAACGAAGAGGAGGAACAGTAACATGGCAGAGAAGGAGTTTACGTTGAAGGTGATAAAGAGTGAGCCGACCCCCCGGCGCCGCCGGGTGGCCCCGGGGGCCAACGGAGACGCGATGAATCGCGTCTCTACGGGTTCGCAGGTTTCGGGTTCGGGCAATGCGGGTTCGGCGCAGGGCGACGGGCACACGCACGCGAACAAAGGTGCGTTAGACAAGATAGGCGTGACGGACGACGGGTATGTGACGGTGACGGACATGCCGGGCGCGGAGACCGTGACGGAGAAGGCGAAAGCCGGGTATGCGGACACGGCCGGAACGGCGGACGAGGCGAAGACGCTGACGGAGGACAGCGAGGTGTGGGAGATGTTCGTGAGCAGGTTGAAGGACGATGTGGTGAAAGGGAACATATCGTTCGAGAAGGCGATAACGGTGGCGGGTGTGGCGACGCTGGCCGGGGGCTTGAAGATAGGGAGCTACGGCATAGACAAGTCCGGGAAGGCTACGCTGGCGGAGGTGGCTGCCACGCTGATGAAAGCGACGAGCGCGGAGGCGGGCCGGCTGAAAGTGACGGAGGCGGCGGACATTGTGCTTAGCCTGCTGCGGAGCGCGGACTTCGTGAGCGGGGCGACGGGCGCGGGCGTTGCGATATACAAGAGCGGGAGCAGCTGGAGTATGGAGATTGACGAGCTGCTGGTGAGGAAGATTGCGACGTTCCTAAAGCTCGAGATACGGGAGTTGAGCTACGTGGGCGGTAACATAGTGTTGAGCAAGGCGGGTAATGAGATAACGGCTGTGGAAAAGGTTGGCGGCGGTTGGAAGTGCCTGTTTACCGCGAACGAGGGCGACGAGGTGCAGAATTTCTGGAAAGCGGGCGACCAGGCGCGCTGCCAAAAATTTGATGTTGCCGAGGGCACGAATGAAAGCGTGCAGAGCAAGTATTACTGGCGTTTGGTTACGGAGGTTGGCAAGGACTACGTGGTATTGTCGGAGACGGATTACGACACGGGCGTTACGAACAGCGAGCCGGCGGCGGGGGACAAGATAGTTCAAATGGGTTTCCGTTTGAGCGGCGACGAGGGGGACAAGGACCGCACGTCGTTGATTATCCTCTCGACGAGCGGGGAGAACACGCCGAGCATTGAGGCTTACACGGGCGTGGTGGGCTACGAGCTTTCGGCGGAGAAGCGTTTGTTCATATTGTCGCCGGGGGAGGTATCGTTCCGGAGCGACTTTTTCCGCTGGACGAGCGGTGGCGTGAAGTTCCCGCAGGAAATATATAAGGGTGATTGGCAGTCGGGCGAGCATTACGATTATTATAATAAAGTGACGTGGAACGGCAGCACATGGATATGTATCGCCACCGATGGCACGACAGAAGAACCGAGTGCGGAAAGCACGGCATGGAAAGTGAACGCCGCCAAGGGCGACCAGGGCGCGCAAGGTCCTCAGGGTCCTGCAGGTGCGGACGGCAAGGACGGGCAGGACGGCAAGGACGGTGCGCAAGGTCCTCAAGGCCCTGCGGGCGCGCAAGGCGAACAAGGTCCGCAGGGCGAGCGCGGTCCTCAAGGAGTGCAAGGTCCGGCGGGTGCGGACGGCAAGACGCTGTACACATGGATTCGCTATGCGGACGATGAGAGCGGGGGCGGAATATCGAACGACCCGACGGGCAAGGCGTACATCGGCTTTGCGTACAACAAGGAGACGGCGACGGAGAGCAATGTGCCGGGTGATTACCAGTGGAGCGAGATAAAGGGTGAGCAAGGTGTGCCGGGCGCCAAGGGTGCGGACGGAAAGACGACATACACTTGGATACAGTATTCGGACAATGCGGACGGCAGGGGTATGTACCAGGTGCCGAAGGCGACGACGCAATACATAGGAATAGCCGTGAACAAGAGTACGGCCACGGAGGGCAGCAATCCGGGAGAATACACGTGGAGCAAGTTCAAGGGCGACCAGGGAGCCCCTGGACCCACCGGCCCTGCGGGCGCGGACGGCGTGGGCGTGGCGAGCGTTGACGTGTTGTATTATCTTTCAAGTTCGAGTTCGTCGCTTACGGGCGGCAGCTGGAGCACGGAGGCTCCGGCGTGGGCTGACGGGAAGTACATGTGGAGCAAGACGAAGGTTGTTTACACGGACGGCAGCAGCAAGGAGACGGCCGCTGTTTGCATAACCGGCGCGAAGGGCGCGACGGGCGGCAAGGGTGCGACGGGTGCTGCGGGCAAGGGTGTGAAGAGCATAGTGGAGCAGTATTATTTGTCGAGTTCGAGCACGTCGCAGTCGGGCGGCAGCTGGGGGACGAGCGTACCGGCTTGGGCGGACGGCAAGTACATGTGGACGCGTTCGGTTATAACGTACACGGACGGCAGTTCGGTGACGACGAACGCAGTGTGCGTGACGGGCGGCAAGGGTGCTACGGGTGCGAAGGGTGACCAGGGAGTCCCTGGACCCACCGGCCCTGCGGGCGCGCAAGGCCCACAAGGCGAACAAGGTCCTCAAGGTGAGCGCGGTCCTCAAGGAGTGCAAGGTCCGGCGGGTGCGGACGGCAAGACGCTGTACACATGGATTCGCTATGCGGACGATGAGAGCGGGGGCGGAATATCGAACGACCCGACGGGCAAGGCGTACATCGGCTTTGCGTACAACAAGGAGACGGCGACGGAGAGCAATGTGCCGGGTGATTACCAGTGGAGCGAGATAAAGGGTGAGCAAGGTGTGCCGGGCGCCAAGGGTGCGGACGGAAAGACGACATACACTTGGATACAGTATTCGGACAATGCGGACGGCAGGGGTATGTACCAGGTGCCGAAGGCGACGACGCAATACATAGGAATAGCCGTGAACAAGAGTACGGCCACGGAGGGCAGCAATCCGGGAGAATACACGTGGAGCAAGTTCAAGGGCGACCAGGGAGCCCCTGGACCCACCGGCCCTGCGGGCGCGGACGGCGTGGGCGTGGCGAGCGTTGACGTGTTGTATTATCTTTCAAGTTCGAGTTCGTCGCTTACGGGCGGCAGCTGGAGCACGGAGGCTCCGGCGTGGGCTGACGGGAAGTACATGTGGAGCAAGACGAAGGTTGTTTACACGGACGGCAGCAGCAAGGAGACGGCCGCTGTTTGCATAACCGGCGCGAAGGGCGCGACGGGCGGCAAGGGTGCGACGGGTGCTGCGGGCAAGGGTGTGAAGAGCATAGTGGAGCAGTATTATTTGTCGAGTTCGAGCACGTCGCAGTCGGGCGGCAGCTGGGGGACGAGCGTACCGGCTTGGGCGGACGGCAAGTACATGTGGACGCGTTCGGTTATAACGTACACGGACGGCAGTTCGGTGACGACGAACGCAGTGTGCGTGACGGGCGGCAAGGGTGCTACGGGTGCGAAGGGTGACCAGGGAGTCCCTGGACCCACCGGCCCTGCGGGCGCGCAAGGCCCACAAGGCGAACAAGGTCCTCAAGGTGAGCGCGGTCCTCAAGGAGTGCAAGGTCCGGCGGGTGCGGACGGGAAACCGGGCGCGGACGGCAAAGACGGCGTGGGTATCAAGTCGATTGTGAATTATTACGCTTTGAGCACGTCGAACACGACGAAGCCGGGAACGTGGAGCACGACAGTGCCGAAGTTGACGTCGACGAACAAATATTTGTGGAATTACGAGCGTGTGACTTACACCGACAGCAGTTACAAGGACACTGAGGCGCGCGTGATAGGCGTGTACGGCGACAAGGGTGCGACCGGTGCTGCGGGCAAGGACGGCAAGGGTATCAAGTCGATAACGGAGTATTATTTGGCGACGAGTGCGGGGAGCGGCGTTACGACGGGCACGAGCGGCTGGACGACGGCGGTGCAGACGATAACGGCGGCGAAGAAATATTTGTGGAATTACGAGGTTACGGCTTACACGGACGGCAGTTCGACGAAGAGCAGCCCTGTGATAATCGGCGTGTACGGCGACAAGGGTGCCACGGGTGCGAAGGGCGACACAGGCGCGAAAGGCGACAAGGGTGCGACGGGCGAGACGTTGTCGGGCGGTAAGATGATGTTTGCGGACCCGACGTTCAAGAGCGGGATGAACAGCATTGTAAAGTATTCGAACGGTACTGCGGCTAACAAGGCGAAGCTGCTGGTTGAGCGGATAAGCACGTCGGGGCTGGCTGACGTGCCGACGGGGTCGGGCTACTGCATAAGGGTGACGTGCGGCGCGGCGCAGAGCCCGGGGCACGGTGGCGTGTACCAGGGCATAGCGTCGCGGCCGGGGGCAGTGTTCGTGCAGAAGATAATAGCGAAGATACCGTCGGGCTACACGTTGGAGAGTATTAGCAACCAGATGGGGACGGGTTACAAGCATGAGTTCCTGACCTCGCGGGCGGGCACGGGCAAGTATGAGACGTACCTGATAAAGACGACGTGCGGGGCGGCGGGTTCGTTCTCGAGCGGCGGGCACATATACATAAACGGCGGGAGCACCCCGACAGAGGCGGCGCCGCTGGTGTGGTACATAGCTTACATGACGGCGTTTGACCTGACGGCGGACGAGGAGGCGCTGTCGGTGACGGTGGACGTTGAGCCGGGCATTATTGCCTTGAAAACGGAGAGCGACGGGAGCGTGGTGTACGAGGGTAACACGGCGAAGATTTCGGCGAAGTGCGGCAGTGCCGCCGCGAGCGTGGCCTACGGCGGGGCTGGGACGTTGGTGAAGACGGGTTTCTCGACGCTGGGTACGAGTGTGAGCGGCGGTGTGCTGACTGTCACGCTGAGCGGCGTGGAGACCGTGAAGAAGACCGCGAAAATGCCTGACGGCAAGGGCGGGACGACGACGAAGACGATAATGCTGCCTGTGAGCGGCGGGAGCGCGGTGTTTGACGTGACGGTGTCGTACAAGAACCGGACGGAGACGCGGCGGGTGACTGTGCCGTTCACGGTTGACGTGAAGGCGTCGATGTCGGAGATTGTAGCCCTGCAGGACGGCAGCGTGGAGCAGATATGGGGTTCGGAAGGTATGTACCAGCAGCTTGCGACGCTGAAGCAAACGGCGGGCGAGCTGAAGAGCACCGTGGAGAGCATGCCGCTGGGCGGGCCTAACCTGTTGCCGCATTCGATGTGGCGCGCGGTGGTTCGTTCGGAGGCCGGCAACACGTGGGTGAAACTGAAGAAGGGCGTGAAGTACACGTTGTCGGCGCGGGCGTGCGCTGAGGAGGGCAAAGACTTGTTTGTGAGCGCTTACGCCGTGCAGTCGAGCGGGCAATGGGGACGGAGCAACGCGATAAGGTTTACGGAGGCGGATTTTGCGGATAAGAGCCTGACGTTCGTGCTTGAGGACAAGAACGGTTACACGTATGATGATGAGGTGCGTGTGCAGGTTTATGCCGTGAACATCGTTAAGGGCACGGCGAGTGCCACGGAGGGCAAGGGCGCCGTGGTGTGGGTGCAGCTTGAAGAAGGCCCGGCGGCGACCACGTGGCAGGCGCAGGCGGGTGACTACGAGGAGCGGCCGAGTTTGCTGAAGGCGGGAGACAGAGACTTGACTACTACTGCTACAGAGACGGAAACCGTTTTGGAAGACGGCACGACGGGGACGGTGCTGTATCACAAGATGACGGCCTTGGAAGTGGCAGTAGGCTTCGCCGACGTGGTGCGTTTCAAGGCTAATACATTGACGTTTGCCGAGCCCGACACGCAATATACTATAAGTGTATGGGCAAAGGGCACGGGGCGGATAAAGATGTACATGACCGCGAACACTTTAGGTTCAATAACCCAGGACGGCGCGAAACGAATCGACACGGACGGTGAGACGGAGTATATGGAGTTGGGCAGCACGTGGAAACGCTACGAGGCCACGATAACGACAGACAAGACGGTGGCCAAAAACGGGCGGGTGTACCCCTTGCGCCTGTTCGACTCAGGTTCCGAGGTGTGGTGCTACGGTTGGAAGGTAGAGAAAGGCGGCATGGCGACGGGTGGCGGCGGTGCGTCGGTGAAGTATGAGAAAGAGTTGCATGAATACAAGAGCGATATACAGCAGCTGTCGGACGAGATAAATCTGACAGTAAAGAAAGACGATATCGAGACGGCAGGCATACACTTAGACGGCGAGAACTCGACGATAACGCTGCGGGGCGACCGGACAATAATAGACGGTGACGAATTCAATGCCAACAACGCGACGTTCAGGAACTTGACCGTAGCAGGAAATCTGCGGACGAGCGTGGTGCAGCAACCATACGCTAACGACAATATCTTTGTAGGCAAGGACGGCGACGGGTCGCTGGGGTGGATGTTCGTGCATGACAGCGGGCAGCCCTCGAGCGCGAAGTCGTATGTATTTATGCCGCCCGACCCCGATTTTATCGGAAGCCGGGTGATATTGCACGCCTGCTCGGCGCAGGACAGTTCGGGTACGCATATAGCGACGCACGGAATGTACGTTTTAGGCGGGCGGACATTTTGCAAACACGCCTACTTAGAAGCGAACGCGGGTATTTATTATCTGAGCAGGGTGAATGCCGGGACGGGCGGCATAAGGAGCGTGGCGCAGAGTGTGCTGACAGGCGCGGACTATTTTTCGGGCAAGCGCGCGAGCGTGAGCGGCGGCGGGTATTACGTGCCGAACGCGCTGAACAACCTCGTAGGTGCGACGGTGGAGCTGATAGGTGCGCCGGCCTTTTCGGCGAGCGCGATACTGTGCCCGTATGTTGTGCGCTTAGGCGACGACATGCTGTACAACCGCGAAGCGCCGCCCTACGTGCTGATAGACGAGCCGCTGGTGGCCGACCCGCTGCACGCGAAGCTGAAAGCGATATACGACAAAGACGGCGCGACGGCGATAACCGACCTGGGGGTCGGATATGGCGTGATAACAGGAGCGACGATGAAGTATCACTACTCGAGCGCGAACAGCGGTTTGATGAGGACGAAAACCGGGCTGGTGCTGTTCAAAGTGCCGCTATGTCAGTGGTTTGTAAGCATTTACAACGCTGTGAGCGGCACGTTCAGCCGGGCGTCGGTGGGCACGACATGGGAAAACGAAGAATGGAACTAAATAAGTGAATATCATGGACTTGAACGAAATGATAAGGGGGGGTAAAAAATCCCCCGGCCTGTAAAACAGTCGTCTCACTTACTATTAAACATACGCACTCAACCAGAGCGCGGCCGGGGGTGTTCCCTCTGCCACTCTGATTGAGTGCGTTTTTTTTGTTGTTAAATAAGTGAGACGTTGCAAACGTACAAATTTTTGTGAAAATGAAGGTTTTTGAATTGATAAACTTTAGCAGAGAACTGCTGATGAAACTGCGCGCAGCCGGGGTGCGGCTTGACGACGTGCGTTATGTAGACTTGTATGCAGACTATGCAAAAATGCGCAGGGACGGAGACAAAGTGTCGTATGTCGTTGCCGTGCTTGCTGAGCGGTATGGCGTGAGCGAGCGGAAGGTGTATAGTATTTTAAAGCGTTTCGGGAATGACTGTACGGAGGTTGCAGTGTGATTGTGCGAGCTGGTTCTTTTGCCCGCGCGGGCGGTGCTACCTTTGAGTATATTTAAAAAAAGGACGTATGAAAAGGAAAATATATTTGTCTGCACCATTGCCTTTTATGGGGCAAAAGCGCATGTTTGCGCGGGAGTATATAAAAGTGCTTGAGGGTTTTAAAGACGGACGGGTGTTTGTAGACCTGTTCGGCGGAAGCGGGTTGCTGTCGCACATCACGAAACGACTGAGGCCGGACGCGGTGGTGGTGTACAACGACTTCGACAATTATCGTAGAAGGTTAGAGAATATCCCGCGCACGAACGCCCTGCTTGCAGATTTGCGCGAGATTGCGAAGGGCACGCCGCGCGGCAAGCCGATAAAGGGCGAGGCGCGGGAGCGGATATTTGAACGTATATCGATTGAGGAAAAGGAATGCGGGTATGTGGATTATATCACCTTGTCGTCGTCGCTTATGTTTTCGATGAAGTATAAGACGAGTTTAGAGGGCATGCGGAAGGAGACGCTTTACAACACTATACGTATGACAGACTACCCGCTTTGCGTGGATTATTTAGACGGGCTGGAGGTTGCGTCGTGCGACTACAGAGTGTTGTACGAGAGGTATAAAGACACGCCGGGCGTGGTATTCTTAGTCGACCCGCCGTACCTCTCGACGGAGGTTGGGACATATAGAATGAGCTGGCGGCTGGCGGATTATCTTGACGTGCTGAAGGTGTTGCGAGACAGGCCGTTTGTGTATTTTACGTCGAACAAATCGCAGATTGTAGAGCTCTGCGAGTGGCTGGGCAAGAACCGCGCAGCGGGCAACCCGTTTGAGGGCTGCGGGAGGTCGGAGTTTAACGCGCACATGAATTTTAGCGCCGCGTACACAGACATCATGCTATACAAAAACAACGAAGGGAATGCGGCGTGATTTGAAAACAATTCGAACGCCGTTTGTTTGACGTTTAAAAAGCAAAAAAGCAGCCCACCTCAGGCTGCTTTTTTTTGTTGTGCGCGCGACAACTTTTAGTACGTTTCGTTTTTCCCGATTTTTGCACGTTTCGTTTTTCAAATCAAGTACATTTCGTTTTGCCGGATTTACAACATGTACAACACCGTTTTCGTGTCTGCTTTTGTCTGTTGCGTAAGTGTGCAGTTTTCCAGGGTGTTAGACATTGCTGAAAATATGTCTGAGAAAATTCAAAATATGTCTGACCTATTTTAAAATATGTGCCTTGTATTTTTTATTTGCTCTGAGAGGGGGTTTAAAAGCAACATTCCGGTTTTCATCTTTTCTTGTCTGTTTTGGGTGTTTCCCGGCTGCTTCTTTCATTTGCAGTTGTTGTATCTTCCCGAAGAGGTGTTACGGTGCGGTTGTGAAGAGGCAAATTATGTGGCTAACAGCGTTTTTGCTCACTGCATTTAATGTTTTATAGGTAACGGGAACTAAAAATCAATAAAAAGCGATGTGTTGTTATATGTTGAGATATTTTTTCGTATTTTTGCAATGTTTGAATTTTCGCTCTCGCAAATAGTGAAAAATGGCTGGAACAGCCAAAAATTTTGTAAATGAAGGGACTCGTACTCCCGGAACTTTCGTTGGATATTTTGATAACTGTCTGTTTTGCTGTACTATAAGCAAGATTACAGGATTAGAAGATTTGTCCCTGTGTAAAAAATGAGTGATGTAACAAGCGGCGAAAAGACATGCTGGTTCGTTATGCGCGACTTGGGGCGCACGAGTTTGGACAAGTCTTATTACAAGCTGTTCAAAGATAACGGCTTTGAAGCGTATACACCGCTGAAGTGGCAGCTTGCTGTAAAGAACGGCAAGCGCAGCAGGGTGCAGGTGCCGGTGATCCGCGATTTGCTTTTCGTGCATGACGTAAGGAGCCGCATAGAGGCATTCATACAGAAGTATTCAGCCATACAGTTCCGTTATGTAAGGGGGGCGTATTGCTGCCCAATGGTTGTGCCGGAAGCCGACATGAACCGTTTCATAAGGGTTACGGATTCTACCGATTCGCCGGAGTATTATACTCCCTGCGACATAACTCCCAATATGTGCGGCCGCAGGATACGTATAATCGGTGGCCCGCTGGACGGCTGCGAAGGTAAGCTCGTTACGGTGCGCGGGTCAAAAAGGCGACGCATAATGGTAAGTCTTTTGAACTTGCTGTCTGTGGCGGTGGAGGTTAAGCCCGAGTACATACAATTCATAGAAGATTAGGCTGCCGGTCAGTTTTAAACTATAAATGTTGAAGGTTTTGGTAACCGGCGCGGCCGGGTTCATAGGTTCGTTCGTAAGCAGGCGTTTGCTGGAGCGCGGCGATGAGGTCGTAGGGCTCGACAATATAAACGACTATTACGACACGGCGCTTAAATATGGCCGCCTGGGATTTCTCGGGGTCGAAGGAGATATACGTTGGAACGAACCGGTGCGCAGCGGTAAGTATGACAAATTCCGCTTTGTGCGCATGAACCTTGAGGACCGCAAGGCCATGCATGAACTGTTCGCAGGCGAAAGGTTCGACGCGGTGGTTAATTTGGCGGCGCAGGCCGGAGTGCGTTATTCGCTGAAGAATCCGTATGCTTATGTGGAAAGCAACGTTTATGGTTTCCTGAACGTGCTTGAAGGTTGTCGCACCGGCGGAGTGAAACATCTGGTTTATGCCAGTTCAAGCAGCGTGTACGGCCTGAACGGCAAGGTTCCTTTTTCAGAGCACGACGGCATAGCCCATCCCGTGAGCATGTATGCCGCTACAAAGAAAATGGACGAGCTTATGGCTCACACGTACAGCCACCTGTATGGCTTGCCGACTACGGGGCTGCGCTTTTTTACGGTTTATGGCCCGTGGGGCCGGCCGGACATGTCGCCTTTCCTGTTTGCCGACGCCATTCTGCACAACCGGCCAATAGATGTTTTCAACAATGGTGACATGCTGCGTGACTTTACGTATATCGACGATATTGCAGAAGGGGTGTTGCGCGTGATAGACCGCGCTCCGGTTGCCGATGAATGCTGGAAAGCCGACAGTCCCGACCCTGCAACGTCGTGCGCGCCTTATAGGTTGTATAACATAGGCAATTCACATCCCGTAAGGCTTATGGACTTTATTGAGGCAATAGAGGAAGCCATCGGCCGCAAGGCAAAGAAAAATTTCCTGCCCATGCAGCCGGGCGATGTGTACCAAACATACGCCGATACGACCGACTTGCAGGCGGATTTCGGCTTCAAACCGGATAAATCCGTGCGAGACGGCGTGAAAGAAACTATAGACTGGTTTCGTAAGTTTTATAAATTGTAGACTATTCTTTTTATGGATATAGCTATAGTAGGAACAGGATACGTGGGATTGGTGTCAGGCACGTGCTTTGCCGAAATGGGCGTGAACGTGACGTGCGTGGATGTAGACACTTCCAAGATAGAAAAACTAAAACAGGGAATAATACCGATTTACGAGCCGGGACTGGAGGACATGGTGCACAAGAACGTCGAAGCCGGCCGCCTGCATTTCGTAACAGACCTGGCTTCGGTACTCGATGAGGTGGACGTAGTGTTTTCCGCCGTTGGGACTCCGCCCGACGAGGACGGCAGTGCCGACCTGAAGTACGTGCTTGAAGTTGCAAGAACCATAGGTCGGAACATGAACAAGTACCTTGTTGTAGTTACAAAGAGCACCGTTCCCGTAGGTACAGCCCAAAAAGTAAAGACGACTATACGAGCCGAACTTGACAAGCGCGGCGTGGATATTGATTTCGACGTTGCTTCTAATCCCGAGTTCCTTAAAGAAGGTGCGGCCATAAAAGACTTCATGTCGCCTGACCGTGTGGTGGTGGGCGTGGAGAGCAACCGCTCGCGCGAGATAATGGCGCGGCTTTACAAGCCGTTCATGCTCAGCAGCGACCGCATGATTTTTACCGACATACCGAGTGCGGAGATGATAAAATATGCCGCCAACTCCATGCTGGCAACGCGCATTTCATTCATGAACGACATTGCCAACCTGTGTGAGATAGTGGGTGCTGACGTTAATATGGTGCGCAAGGGCATAGGTTCCGATACGCGTATAGGCAAGAAGTTTCTCTATCCCGGTTGTGGCTACGGCGGCAGCTGTTTTCCAAAAGATGTAAAGGCACTTATAAAAACGGCTGAACAGAACGGGTACGACATGCGCGTGCTTAAGGCCGTGGAAGAAGTGAACGAGGCACAGAAATCTATTCTGTTTAAAAAGTTGCAAAAATACTTCGGAGACGACTTGGCAGGTAAGACGGTTGCCATGTGGGGACTGTCGTTCAAGCCGGAAACTGACGACATGCGCGAGGCACCGGCCCTTGTACTGATAGATAAGATTACTAAAGCCGGTGCTACGGTAAGAGTTTACGACCCGATAGCTATGGATGAATGCCGTCGCCGCGTGGGCGATAAGGTGACGTATTGCAAGGACATGTATGAGGCCGTTGTCGATTCCGACGCATTGTTGCTCGTAACGGAATGGAAGGAGTTTCGTATGCCCTCGTGGAAAGTTCTGCGCAAGACGATGAAAGGCAATGTCATCATCGACGGCCGCAATATCTATGACAAAGCCGAAGCCGCCGAGAACGGTTTCGTTTATTACAAGATAGGATAAGTGGCTTTGCGATAGATATACGCTAAAAAGGAATACAAAATAACGAACATATGAAAGTATTAGTAACCGGTGGGGCCGGATTCATAGGCTCCAATTTATGTGAACATCTTTTGAACGAGGGGCACACGGTACGTTGCCTCGACAACTTTGCAACAGGTAAACCTAAGAATATTTTTCCGCTGCTTGAGAAATATCCTGAAACGTTTGAATTGCATGTAGGCGACATACGAAAACTCGATGATTGTCGCAAGGCGGTCGATGGTATGGAATACGTACTGCACGAAGCAGCCCTCGGCTCAGTGCCGCGTAGCATTAAAGATCCAATAACAACAAACGACGTTAATATTGGCGGGTTCATGAACATGATTGTTGCCTCGCGCGACGGCGGTATCAAGCGTTTTGTATTTGCTGCAAGTTCCTCGACCTACGGCGACAGCAAGTCACTGCCAAAAGTGGAGGACGTGATAGGTAAACCGCTTTCACCGTATGCAATAACGAAATATGTTGACGAACTGTATGCCGATGTATTTGCCCGTACTTACGGCTTTGAGTACATCGGCTTGCGCTACTTTAATGTGTTCGGCCGTCGTCAGGATCCGTACGGGGCATACGCTGCTGTAATACCCCTTTTCGTTATGAAATTCATGGCGCACGAAGCACCAAACATAAACGGCGACGGTGAATACAGCCGCGACTTCACGTATATAGACAATGTGGTGCAGATGAACATGCTTGCGCTCACGACCGACAATCCCGAAGCTATGAACCAGATTTACAACACGGCTTACGGCGAGCGCACCACGCTAAACCAGCTTGTAGCTTACCTGAAAGAATACCTTTCGGATTTCGACCCCGAAATAGCAAGCATAGAACCGACGCACGGCCCCAACCGCGCGGGCGACATACCGCATTCCTTGGCCTGCATAGACAAGGCAAAGAACCTGCTTGGTTACAACCCGAAATTTAATATGCGCGCCGGCCTCAAAGAAGCCGTGAAATGGTATTGGGAAAACTTGAAGTGAAATGAAAATAGCTATTCATCACTCCCCGCATTCTTTCTCAGAACGCTGGATTGAGTATTGCAAGGAAAAGAATATTCCTTACAAAATAGTGAACGCATACGATTCAGACATCGTAAAGAAAGTGGAGGATTGCGATGCTTTCATGTGGCATCACCATCACGCAAATTATAAAGACACTTTGTTTGCGAAGCAGTTGTTGTATTCACTGCAGACAGCAGGCAAGAAAGTTTTCCCGGATTTTCATACCGGCTGGCATTTTGACGACAAAGTAGGGCAGAAGTATTTGTTGGAATCGATAGGTGCGCCGCTCGTGCCGTCTTACGTGTTTTACACAAAGAAAGACGCACTTGATTGGGTTAACAAGACATCGTTCCCGAAAGTATTCAAGCTCCGTGGAGGAGCCGGGGCTGCGAATGTGCGTCTTGTGCATTCCAAGTACGAAGCCAAAAGGTTGGTACGAAAGGCGTTCGGCCGAGGTTTCTCGCAGTTCAATCGATGGGGATATTTCACTGACAACCTAAAAAAGTGGAGGCAAGGGCGTACTCCGTTCATAAATGTTTGCAAAGGAATAGCCCGTCTTTTTATCGGTTCTGAGTTCGCGCACTTCCACGCTCCCGAAAAAGGATATGCTTATTTCCAGGATTTCATACCTCTTGAGTTCAACTTATAAATGCAACTTTTTGGGTGCGGATAATAAGCAATAAAA
>OIWT01000689.1_pt1 | contig 45909 bp, 36 predicted proteins | sample 1587701 | NCBI WGS metagenome assembly OIWT01 (sample SAMEA3888904, study PRJEB22519) | human gut metagenome | biome: human gut; feature: human-associated habitat; material: faeces | place: Denmark | collected 2009 | reverse complement strand
CATAAGAAATGAGCGTGTAGGCTTGTGTCGCCGTCAAAGCATGCATTGTGTTCATCTATTGTCAACATCCGAACTGCTCCATGTTCTACAAACAACTTTAATGTATTGTATACTGTAGTCCGCGAAAGCGTCGGAAATTTTGGACTCAAAGCATTATAGATTTCATCAACACTTGGATGTGTAAAATGTGTCATCATATAATCCATGATAGCCATACGCTGAACTGAAGGTTTCACTTCATGCTTTATCAAGTTATCATAGGCAGCAATAGAGTTCATCTTTTCAAAGTTGTAATTGTTTCATCTTCGTTTTCACTGCAAATGTATAATTAGCTACGATTCTATGCAAATAATGCGCCCTTATTTTTGCGATTTTTAACCCTAATTGTTCATAAGAGGCTATTACACCTTCCTATTAAGGCTAGCCAAACCAGCCTTCCTTTCCGTGCTCGGCTACCCTCCTTTCGGCTCTCGGCCGGTCTCCTTTCCGCTTTCATACGGTTTATAGATTTGGTATTGCCAGATTGGCTGTCCTTCACATGATTCTTTTTATCTTTGCAGTCTGAACAATGGAATTATACATTATGAACTACGGATTTGTAAAAGTGGCAGCAGCTGTTCCGCATGTTAAAATAGCTGATTGTCAATATAATGCCCGACAAATACTCCTGCAAGTAGAAGAAGCAGAAAGGCAAGGAGTGGAAATTCTGATTTTTCCGGAATTATCTGTCACATCCTATACATGCGCTGATCTTTTTGCTCAACAGCTTTTATTGGAAGAGAGTCTGGCAGCACTGGAAAGCCTGGTGACGGCCAGCACAAACAAGCATCTCATATTTGTAATAGGAATGCCTCTTGAAGTAGAAGCCTCTTTATTGAATTGTGCCATTGCCATCCATAACGGCAAAATTTTGGGTGTAGTTCCTAAAATATATCTACCTAATTACAAGGAATTCTATGAAATGCGCTGGTTTGCTTCCGGTCTTCACTATGATACAAACGTAGTTTTATGCAAACAGACCGTCCGTGTAAGCCCTTATCAGATTTTTGAAACTCCATCTTGCCGTTTTGGCATTGAAATTTGTGAGGATATGTGGGCCACAATCCCCCCAAGCTCCTACCTGGCATTGGAAGGGGCAGACATCATATTGAATATGTCGGCAGACAATGAAGGCACGGGGAAACAGGATTATGTGCGCTCACTCATAAGCCAACAGTCTGCACGTTGTCTGGCTGGATATGTTTTCGCCTCGTGCGGCTTTGGCGAGTCTACAACGGATGTTGTATTCAGTGGCAATGGGTTGATTTATGAAAATGGGGCTCTATTGGCTGCCTCCAAACGGTTTTCATTGGAACCTCAAATTATAACAAGCGAAATAGATGTGGAACGTCTTCGCACAGAACGTCGGGTAAATACAACTTTTGCAGCATGCAAGGCGGCACACCGTGCCTACCACAATATTACGTATCATCATACACCTGTCGAGACGCACGTGCCCAGCGAACTAAAGTTGACAAGACACATCGAACCTCACCCGTTTGTTCCTTCCGGAAAAGAGCTTGACGAACGATGTGAAGAAATCTTTGCCATCCAAGTCGCAGGACTGGCCCAACGCCTGACGCATATACATTGTAAGACTGTCGTAATCGGCATTTCCGGCGGATTGGATTCCACGTTGGCTTTGCTGGTTGCGACACGGACTTTCGACAAATTGGGCTTGGACAGACGAGGTGTCATCGGAATCACCATGCCCGGGTTTGGTACGACGGACCGCACCTACAACAATGCACTGCATCTGATGGAATCATTAGGTGTCACAATTCGTGAAATCAGTATCAAGCAAGCATGTATCCAGCATTTTCAGGACATCAATCATGACATTGACAAGCATGATGTGACTTATGAGAATTCACAAGCCCGCGAGCGCACTCAGATTTTAATGGATGTGGCCAATCAGACAAACGGCATTGTCATAGGTACGGGTGATCTTTCCGAGCTGGCTTTAGGATGGGCTACATACAATGGTGACCATATGTCTATGTATGCTGTAAACACCAGCATTCCCAAAACGCTTGTCAAGCACCTTGTTGTTTGGGTTGCAGAGCATGACATAGACTCTTCATCCCGTGCAACCCTGCTTGACATTGCAGATACTCCGATCAGCCCGGAGCTGATACCTGCAGATGAACAAGGAAATATTCGTCAAAAAACAGAAGATCTGGTCGGGCCATACGAATTGCACGACTTTTTCCTCTATCAGTTTTTCCGTTTCGGTTTCCGACCCGCAAAAATCTTCTACCTGGCACAAATCGCATTCCGCAATCAGTATGATGACAGCACCATAAAGAAATGGCTAAAGACTTTTTTCAAACGGTTCTTTGCGCAACAGTTCAAACGCTCTTGCCTGCCCGATGGCCCCAAAGTAGGCTCGGTCGTCCTTTCACCGCGAGGAGACTGGCGTATGCCTAGCGATGCTTCTTCATCTTTGTGGATAGAAGAATGTGAAAGACTCTGAACAAAAGAACGAGCAAAAAACGATTGAACACAAAAGTTTTGTATATTTGCATAATATGAAGAAAACGTTTGCGATATTCATCATCTGTTGCACCATCGGTGTTCTGCAAGCATGGGCTCATCCTTATAAAGTGAATGAGATTCCTATGGTACATTTGCAGGATCGCACACGTTATGTCTCCAATCCCGATCAAATACTTTCAAGCCAGACAACAACATCCATTGATAGCATTCTCTATAACTTGGAACAGCAAACTGGTATTGAAACGCTGGTGGTGGCTGTAAATGAAATAGAAGGAGGCGATTGCTTTGAATTTGCCCTACAACTCGGAAAACAACAAGGGGTGGGAAAAAAGGAAACGAACAATGGACTAGTCATTCTTTTGGTCACTAGAGAACGGTGTATTCAGTTTGTAACAGGTTATGGCCTGGAAGGCACACTGCCTGATGCGGTCTGCAAGCGCATCCAAATCCAATACATGAACCAACCTTTCAGTCAAGGAGACTGGGACACAGGTATGATGGCCGGAATCCGCGCTGTCAACCGTTATCTCATTGACTACCGTGACGGAACAGAAAGAGCAGAAACGTTCGCCACGGATTATTATCCTCCGCTTATCTTCATTGCCGCCGTTCTATTGTTGTTTTTTGTCTTTGCTTACCGGCGTTTGCGGCGCAAGAGCCGGTGCCCTCATTGCAAAAAACATACTTTGCAACGTTCTACGTCCCGGCTATTGTCTGAAGTAAATGGCATTCGTCGTGAAGAAGTTGTCTATACGTGTACCTACTGTGGTTATACAGTCGTGCGGGAAGAAGAGTCACAAGACAATCGTCATGATGGATTCGGAGGACGTGGAGGAGGACCGATTATCTTTGGCGGAGGTTTCTTCGGTGGCCGTGGCGGTCATGGAGGAGGTTTCAGCGGTGGAAGTTTCGGAGGTGGAGATTTCGGTGGTGGCGGTGCTGGTTCGAAATTTTAAATCGTCTATGAGTGATATAGAACTAAAAACATATTAATATTAAAGGAGCAGATATGAAACATCTAATGAAGTTTATTTTTGTTGCCATAAGTGCCATTTTATTCAGCAGTTGCGGATACAATAGCATGGTGGAAAAGGAAGAAGCAGTCAATACGGCGTGGAGTAATGTAGAAAACCAGTACCAACGCAGGGCTGACCTGATTCCGAACTTGGTCAACACGGTCAAAGGATATGCTTCACACGAGTCGGAGACATTGGAATCCGTAGTTCAGGCACGTGCCAAAGCAACACAAATCACACTCAATGCAGAAGATCTTACTCCGGAAAAGCTGCAACAATATCAAAAAGCACAAGGAGAAATCGGTAGCGCATTAGGACGCCTGATGCGTATCACCGAAAACTATCCGGAACTGAAAGCAAATCAAAACTTCCAAGAGCTGCAAGCTCAACTGGAAGGCACAGAAAACCGTATCAGTGTGGAGCGGCGAAACTTCAATCAAGCCACCCAGGATTACAACACGTTCATCCGCAAGTTTCCTCAAAATCTCATAGCCAATATGTTTGGTTTTGAGAAGAAGCCATATTTTGAAGCGGAAAGCGGCAATGAGAAAGCACCAGAAGTGAAGTTTTAAGAATGTAGAACACTAAATCCAACCAACTATAATATGAGTAATCAACGTTATATGATGAGAGGCGTATCAGCTTCTAAAGAAGACGTACATAATGCCATTAAGAATATCGACAAAGGCATCTACCCCAAAGCATTCTGTAAAATCATCCCAGACATCCTGGGAGGAGACCCTGAGTATTGCAATATCATGCACGCCGACGGGGCGGGGACCAAATCATCCTTAGCTTACATGTATTGGAAAGAGACAGGTGACTTGAGCGTCTGGAAAGGTATTGCACAAGACGCCTTAATCATGAATATTGATGATTTGCTATGCGTGGGAGCTGTGGACAATATCCTCGTGTCCTCTACCATCGGGCGCAATAAACTGCTCGTCCCAGGCGAAGTGATTTCTGCTATCATCAACGGCACGGACGAACTGCTGGCCGAACTGCGTGATATGGGCGTAGGCGTATATGCCACCGGAGGCGAGACTGCCGACGTGGGCGACTTGGTACGTACCATCATCGTGGACAGCACCGTGACTTGCCGCATGAAACGCAGCGATGTCATCGACAATGCAAACATACGCCCGGGGGATGTCATCGTCGGGTTGGCTTCTTACGGACAAGCCACGTATGAGAAAGAATATAATGGCGGCATGGGTAGCAATGGACTTACTTCTGCCCGTCATGACGTGTTTGCCAAATATTTGGCCGACAAATATCCGGAAAGCTACGACAAAGCCGTGCCTGAAGAGCTGGTCTATTCAGGGAAACTGAAGCTGACCGACGCGGTGGAAGGCAGTCCGCTCGATGCCGGAAAACTGGTACTCTCCCCGACCCGTACTTATGCTCCTGTGGTGAAGAAACTGCTGGACGCACTGCGTCCGCATATCCACGGCATGGTGCATTGTTCTGGCGGCGCACAAACCAAAGTGTTACACTTCGTGGACAATGTGAGAGTCATCAAGGACAATCTCTTCCCCGTCCCGCCCTTGTTCAAGACCATTCAGGAACAGAGCGGCACTGACTGGGCCGAGATGTACAAGGTGTTCAACATGGGACATCGTTTAGAAGTCTACCTCGCACCCGAGCACGCAGAAGAAGTCATTGCCATCAGCAAGAGCTTCAACATCGATGCACAAGTCATCGGACGCATCGAAGAATGCGACCATAAGGAGCTTATCATCAGAAGCGAATACGGAGAATTTACTTACTAAACATGGCCGACCACAACACTTTACTGGAAAAGCTCGACAACCTCGTCGCCCGTTTTGAAGAAGTCTCCACGTTGATTACCGACCCTTCCGTCATCGCAGACCAAAAACGCTATGTGAAGCTGACGAAGGAATACAAGGAGCTGGGGGACTTGATGAACGCAAGGAAAGAATATGTCCAATGTCTCGCTACGCTGGACGAAGCCAAGCAGATCCTTATGACCGAGACCGACGCGGAGATGAAGGAGATGGCCCGGGAGGAAGCACTCATCTGTGAGAAGCGCATACCGGAGATTGAAGAACAAATCAAGCTCCTGCTCATTCCCGCCGACCCGCAGGATGACCGCAACGCCATCCTTGAGATACGTGCCGGCACCGGCGGCGACGAGGCGGCCATCTTCGCGGGAGACCTCTTCCGCATGTATGCCAAGTATTGCGAAAGCAAAGGCTGGCGGATGGAAGTATCCAGTTTCACAGAGGGAGCTGCCGGCGGCTACAAGGAAATCATCTGTTCCATATCGGGCGAAAAGGTCTACGGCACGATGAAATACGAGTCGGGGGTACATCGCGTACAGCGTGTGCCGGCCACGGAGACACAGGGGCGCGTGCACACGTCGGCCGCCTCTGTGGCCGTATTGCCCGAGGCCGAACCCTTCGACGTCGAAATCAACGAAGGGGAAATCAAGTGGGACACGTTCCGAAGCGGCGGTGCCGGTGGGCAGAATGTAAACAAAGTGGAGTCGGGCGTGCGCCTGCGCTACAACTGGCGCAACCCGAACACGGGCGTGACGGAGGAAATCCTCATCGAGTGTACCGAGACACGCGACCAGCCCAAAAACAAGGAACGGGCCCTCGCCCGCCTGCGCACGTTCATCTACGACCGCGAACACCAGAAATACATCGACGACATCGCCTCACGGCGCAAGACGATGGTGTCGACGGGCGACCGCTCGGCCAAAATCCGCACCTACAATTACCCGCAGGGGCGCATCACCGACCATCGCATCAACTACACCATCTACAACCTCGCCTCTTTCATGGACGGCAACATCCAGGACTGCATTGACCACCTCATCGTGGCTGAAAACGCCGAACGACTGAAAGAGAGCGAGTTATAAAAGAATATGGCGAACGTCCGGGCAAGGCCGGGATGGACGCCAAATCGAGACAGTAGTGAAGGCGAGGTGTTCACAGTAGTGAAGGCGGCGTCGAGGCAGTAGCGAAGGCGAGGTGTCCACAGTAGCGGTGATTCCATCTTCGCATCTATGAACGCGAAACATACATCCATACATCATGAAACAGATGCATATACTCCAACTTTCCCACACGTTGGGCACGGCCTTCCGCCGTTGCGCAACACGCTTTCCGGTGACTGTGGGCTTCATCCTGGCCCTGACAGTCTATTTGTTTCTCATGACCGACCATACAGACCCGTTTCAGGAACGACAGTTTGTCGTGTGGGGCTACTACCTCTCGGTCGGCGCACTGCTGTCGCTGAGCCTGCACCTGTGGTCGGAAGAAGTGAAAAGCCGCCGCACGGCAATCGTGACACAACTCCTGCTGCATGCGCTGCTGGTGGCCGACGCCGTATTCCTCTATCACCAGATGACAGGGACGCGCTTCGTCGACATTGCCATCGCCCATGCCGCAGGCATCCTGGCCTTGGGGCTCTCAGTGCTGTTCCTGCCGTTTTTCCGCGAAAAGGATGACATCCCCGCATGGAACTTTACCCAAAATGCCATCGGCACATTAGCCATCGTAGCCCTCGTGGCAGCAACGATGTGCGGCGGCTTGTCGCTATTGGCATTCTCCCTGCACAAACTGTTCGACATCGACATCAGTCACAAATGCTACTTATATATACTTATCCTCTGCGGCGAGCTGTTGCCGGCTTTGCTCTTCCTCGGCCTATTGCCGCAAGACGAAGCGAAGCACGACCGTACGCCGCAGCCCACAGCCTTCCTGAGCGGCATCATTCACTACCTGTTTCTCCCCTTGGCAGGATGCTATCTGGTCGTGCTCTATGTCTATGCCGGTACGATTATTGCCCGCTGGGAGCTACCTGACGGCTGGGTGTCGTGGCTCGTGGTGACGCTGATGACAGGTTGCATAGCTATCGAGTTTGCCCTCTATCCGGCACGCGTCAAATACGGACACCGGAAAGACAGGCTGATTGCCCGTCTGCTTCCGGCCTTGGCCTTGCCCCTGCTCCTGCTGATGAGCATCGGCATCGCGCGTCGCTTCATGGACTATGGCATCACCATCAACCGCCTCTATCTGGCGACGCTCAATGCCTGGTTCTACTTCGTCTGCATCGGCCTGCTGGCGACCGGTGCCCGACGCATCAGTTGGATACCCATCTCATTCTCAGCCCTCTTCCTGTTGACATCGGTGTTGCCTGTCAACTACGCCGGCATCACGCGTAACGCATTGCGGGCAGATATCCTGAAGGCTTTGGAAAACAAGACGCTGCCGCTTTCGGAAGAAGCGTATGAAGCTTGGATGGCATCGCTCCCTGCCGAAGATGCAGAGCGGCTGAATGGCAAACTGGCGTATTTGCAAGACTGGTATGGAAAGCAAAGCGTCGACGACATCATCGGCTTCTACGTCCCCTACAACATCCCTAACGAACAAGGTGACGTAGAAGTGGAAGTCATCGAAAGGTTGCACTATGAGCAACCGGAAGGGGTAGCTGTCAACATACCGCAAGGATATAGCTATTGCACGCTCATTCGTCTCAAAGACGTAGCTGCTTCCATGACAAATGGACAAATCCGCCTCCCTTTCAGCGACATTAAAGATACCTTGGCCATCCGCCTTGAAGCCCTGCTCCCGCTGGATGCCGACGGCTCGCAGCCCCCGCTCGTGCTCCGCACCGTAAAAGGGGAAGCCCCTTTCATGCTGACCTCGTTCCACATTTTCATCAGGGGTGACGGGAAAGCCGATGTCACTATCTGTGGTTACCGGTTCGACAAAGACAAAATCATAATCCAAAAATGCAATTAATAATATGAACAAACAAGAACTCTTTGAAAACATCAAGCGCAAGAAGTCGTTCCTCTGTGTGGGACTCGACACGGACATCAAGAAAATCCCCGAACACCTGTTGGATGAAGAAGACCCCGTCTTTGCCTTCAACAAAGCCATCATTGACGCCACTGCTCCCTATTGCATCGCCTACAAGCCTAACCTGGCTTTCTACGAACACTTGGGCATGAAGGGTTGGATGGCATTCGAAAAGACAGTCCAATACATCAAACTGCAATATCCCGACCAGTTCATCATCGCAGACGCCAAACGTGGCGACATCGGCAACACGTCAGCCATGTATGCCAGCTCTTTCTTCAGCGAGTTGGACATCGACTCTGTGACCGTCGCCCCTTACATGGGTGAAGACAGTGTCACTCCTTTCCTCGCCTATGAAGGAAAATGGGTTATCCTGTTGGCTTTGACTTCCAACAAAGGTTCGCAGGACTTCCAGTTGACAGCGGATGCCAACGGTGAGCGCCTCTTTGAGAAGGTACTCCGCGTGTCACAACAGTGGGGAAATGACGAAAATATGATGTACGTTGTGGGTGCGACACAGGGACGCATGTTTGAAGACATCCGTCGCATTGTGCCCAACCATTTCCTGCTCGTACCCGGCATCGGTGCCCAGGGTGGTTCGCTCGAAGACGTTTGCAAATATGGCATGAACAGCATGTGTGGACTTATCGTCAACTCCAGCCGCGCCATCATCTATGCCGACAAGAGCCGCAACTTCGCCCATGTAGCTGCAGAGAAAGCCAAAGAAGTGCAACAGCAGATGGAAGAACAGCTGAAAGCTATTTTATAAGCTGGTCCGACAAACAAAAAGGGCCTGTCACATGCGTGTGCTGCATTTTGACAGGCCTTTTTTCATCTTATTAAAACTTATATCCTACAAATATACCACCTTTATAGATGGGCAACCACTCCCCGCTCCCATTGAGTTTGACATAACGTGTGCCGTCGTTGTTGAATCCCTCGTAGGTCGAGTCCTGCCATCCGCCGCTCCAACTGACTTCTATGGACCAATGTCGTCCGAAGTTGAATGTATACCCCAATGTGGCACCAAATATCATATTATGACCTACCTGGTATTGATCCGGATGCTGATGCGAATAGCCTGGCGATAAACTTTTAGCCAGCCTGTAGACACCCCAACCCGCATTTGCTCCGGCATAAAAACCTTCAAATGCTCTTTTCGGATAGAACCGAAACTCACCGAATGTCGCGCCCAAAGTCATAGGTTTATCCGTGCCCGGAAATCCGGAGGGATAAAAAATGCCAATACCTTCCAGTTGCACCGTTCCTCGGTCAAACACCCGAAATTCCACAGCTGGATTGACAATACCTATAAGGGCCAGTCCGTTGAGCTTTACATTGACTCGAGCATCTCCTTCATCGCCGGATGTGCCTCGTCCATAGAGGCGGGAAGGAAAGAGACAAATTCCTCCCATGACAAAAAGAATACATAATGACCGTATTTTCTTCATAGCTTTTATATAGTTTATTATCATATTTGTAAACAACAAAAAAGCGCGCAAAATTAAACATTTTCCCTAATCAATAAAAAAACTATTCACAAAGAGAACACTTATATCCGCTTTTTCGATTCCATCTTTCATGCAGACTACAAGTTAAAGGTAGCTCTGCGCGCCTTCCTTTCCGTGGTCGGCTACCCTCCTTTCCGTCCGAGAGCGAAAAGGAGGGTAGCCGACCACGCTATTAATAAGACTGAAATCTCCCTTTTCTGACTATACCTCAATCACCTTAAACAAACACGGACTTCACTTTATCAACTATAATCCCATACAAAAGTTAGTCAAATCGACGGTTATACGAAAAAAAATAGCGTAATTTGCATGTTAGTGCAGAGCCTACACGGTTTTTGCCTATGCTTTTCACTAAAATATTAATAAGAATAATAAACTTAGAAATAGTAGCAGAATATGGAGTTCTCAGCAAAACAGATTGCAGAATTTATTCATGGAGTTATTGTCGGAGATGAGAATGCGACCGTTCATACCTTCGCAAAAATAGAAGAAGGAGTTCCGGGAGCCATCTCTTTTCTCTCCAACCCCAAATATACCCACTACATTTACAATACAAAATCTTCTATCGTATTAGTCAATAAAGATTTTGTTCCAGAAAAAGAAATAAGTGCCACACTCATCAAAGTGGACAATGCTTATGAATCTGTCGCCAAACTGCTGACGCTCTATGAGATGAGCAAGCCTAAGAAAGTTGGTATTCATCCATTGGCTTTCATCGATCCGACGGCAAAGGTCGGCCAGAATGTGTATGTCGGAGCATTTGCCTTCATCGGCGAAAACGCTGTCGTCGAAGACGGTGCTTCCATCTATCCTCACGCCACAGTGTGCGAGAATGCTTTCATTGGCGAAAACAGCATCCTCTATCCCAATGTCACCGTATACCATGATTGCCGTGTTGGCAAACGTTGCATCCTGCATGCCGGCAGTGTCGTCGGTGCAGACGGATTCGGTTTTGCTCCTTCACCGGAAGGTTACGAAAAAATACCTCAGATAGGCATTTCCATCCTGGAAGACGACGTTGAAATCGGTGCAAATACGTGTGTTGACCGTGCGACAATGGGAGCAACAATCGTGCATAAAGGCGTGAAACTGGACAATCTTATCCAAATCGCCCATAATGTGGAAGTGGGCAGCCACACAGTCATGGCCTCCCAAGTCGGTATTGCCGGTTCGACAAAAGTGGGAGAATGGTGTATGTTTGGCGGACAAGTAGGACTGGCCGGGCATATCCACGTGGGCAACCACATCAATATAGGAGCTCAATCCGGTATTCCCAGTACCGTGAAAGGCGACAACCGTAACATCATGGGAAGCCCGGCTATCGATGCTAAACAATTCTTCAAATGTGCAGCAGCCTATAAACAGCTTCCTGAAATGTTGCAAACCATCACCCAACTGAAAAGAGAGGTGGAAGAACTAAAGAAACAATTAAACAAATAAACATAACACCCATGTTGAAACAGAAAACACTAAAAGGCAGTTTCTCCCTTTATGGCAAAGGACTGCACACTGGTCTGAATCTGACAGTGACTTTCAATCCTGCACCAGACAACCATGGATACAAGATTCAACGCATCGATATGGAAGGACAACCCATCATCGACGCCATTGCCGAAAACGTAACTGAAACGACGCGAGGCACAGTGCTCTCTAAAAACGGTGTAAAAGTCAGCACTGTGGAACATGGATTGGCGGCTCTCTATGCAGCAGGCATCGACAACTGTCTCATCCAGGTGAACGGACCTGAATTTCCGATTCTTGATGGTAGTGCCAAAGCGTATGTGGAAAACATCGAGCGTGTCGGCATAGAAGAACAAAATGCTGTCAAAGATTACTACATCATCAAGTCTAAACTCGAATACAAGGACGAGCAAAGCGGTTCTTCCATCATCGTGCTTCCTGATGAAAATTTCAGCATAAATGTGCTGATTTCCTACGATTCCCGCATTCTGTCAAACCAATTTGCCACACTGGACAACATGGCAAACTTCCCGGCAGAAATCGCATCAAGCCGCACATTTGTCTTCGTGCGCGAAATCGAACCACTTTTAGCTGCCGGACTTATCAAAGGTGGTGACTTGGACAATGCCATCGTCATCTACGAACGCCAGATGACACAACCCCAGTTTGACCGCTTGGCAGATGTAATGAAAGTAGAACATCATGACGCGACCAAATTGGGCTATCTGAACAATAAACCTTTAGTGTGGCCCAACGAACCTGCCCGCCACAAACTATTGGATTTGATTGGTGACTTGGCCCTCATCGGTAAACCCATCAAAGGAAGAATCATTGCAACCCGTCCGGGACATACTGTAAACAATAAATTTGCCCGCTTGCTTCGTAAAGAAATCCGGCAACATGAAATACAGGCTCCCATCTACAACTGCAATGAATCCCCCGTAATGGATGTGAACCGCATCCGTGAACTCCTGCCTCACCGTTATCCATTCCAGTTAGTGGACAAAGTCATCGCCATTGGAGCCAACTACATCGTGGGACTAAAAAACATCACGGCTAATGAGCCGTTCTTCCAAGGACACTTTCCACAAGAACCCGTCATGCCTGGTGTACTCCAAATCGAAGCCATGGCTCAGGTGGGCGGATTGCTGGTCCTGAATTCGGTCGACGAACCTGAACGATACTCTACTTATTTCTTAAAAATAGACAACGTGAAATTCCGCCAGAAAGTCGTTCCGGGAGATACACTTATCTTCCGTGTAGAACTATTGGCCCCCATCCGCCGAGGTATCTCGACAATGAAAGGCTATGCCTTTGTGGGTGAGAAAGTCGTGTGCGAAGTTGAATTCATGGCACAAATCGTAAAGAACAAGTAACAATACGAATTATTATGAGGAATGGATTTTTTCATTCCTCATAATTTATAAAAAAACACAGATACGCTTATGATAAGTCCGTTAGCATATATTCATCCGGAAGCGAAGATTGGTGAAAATGTCGAAATCGGCCCTTTCGTTTTCATAGATAAAAATGTTGTAATAGGTGACAACAATGTCATCATGCCGAACGCCAACATCCTATATGGAGCACGCATTGGCAATGGCAACCGTATTTTTCCAGGAGCAGTCATCGGAGCCATCCCGCAAGACCTGAAATTTCGTGGTGAAGAAACCACTGCGGAAATCGGAGACAACAACACCATCCGTGAAAATGTCACCATCAATCGTGGAACTGCGGCCAAAGGAAAAACCATTGTCGGCAACAATAACCTCCTGATGGAAGGAGTACACGTGGCTCATGACGCACATGTCGGCAACGGATGTATTATCGGCAACGCCACAAAGATGGCAGGTGAAATCATCATTGATGACAATGCCATCATCAGCGGAGGTGTCTTGATGCATCAATTCTGTCGCGTCGGCGGCTACACGATGGTGCAAGGAGGCTCACGCTTCAGTAAAGACATTCCCCCTTTCATCATCGCAGGCCGTGAACCCATCACATACGCAGGCATCAACATCGTCGGTTTGCGCCGTCGTAACTTCTCGAACGAACTGATTGAAAACATCCATAATGCCTATCGCATCATTTATCAAAGTGGCCTGAACGTGAGCGATGCTTTAAAGAAGATACAAACGGAAGTGCCTATGAGCAAAGAAATAGAATACATAATTTCTTTCATAACCGAGTCACAAAGAGGTATAATCCGATAATATACAAAAAAGAGTACTGCTATGATATATAAATTTACAATAGTCTCTGATGAAGTCGATGACTTTGTAAGAGAAATCAAAATTGATTCGGATGCGACATTTTTTGACCTTCACAAAGCTATATTGGCTTCATGTGGTTACAAAGATGACCAAATGACTTCATTTTTCATCTGCGATGACGATTGGGAAAAAGAAAAAGAGGTGACACTTGAAGACATGGGCAGCAGTTCTGATGAGGATAGCTGGATCATGAAAGATACCCGCTTGAGCGACTTGGTGGAGGATGAGAAACAACGCTTGCTTTATGTCTTCGACCCACTCACCGAACGTGTATTCTTCATCGAACTGACCGAGACTATTCCAGGAAAAGGCTTGGACAAACCGGTTTGTTCCCGTAAACACGGTAAAGCGCCCAAACAATCCATAGATTTCGATGAAATCAATAAAAATAATGTGACAAGCTCTATTGATCTTGACGAGAACTTCTACGGTGACCAATCATTTGATCCGGAAGATTTCGACCCGGAAGGTTACGAGATGGAAGGAGGCGGCAACGACGATGACCGCTATTGACGAAGAGGTCTCTCTCCTGTGTCCGATATAAAGAAACTTATGTCGGACACAAAAAAATCTTTCTCACCGACATCCTTGAACCACTCACGCATGAAACATCTCATTGTCCTGATAGGCCCGACAGCTGTAGGAAAAACAGAATTAAGTTTTATTCTGGCTGAGAAATATCACACTCCTATTCTATCGGCGGATTCACGCCAACTGTATGCTGACTTAAAAATCGGAACAGCAGCTCCCACAAAGGAACAATTGGAACGAGTAAAACATTACTTTATCGGGACATTACAGTTGACAGACTATTATAGCGCAGCTCAATATGAAACAGACGTGATGCGCCTCACAGATCAACTCTTTCAGGAACATGAAGTCCTGTTGTTGACAGGAGGCTCCATGATGTATATTGACGCTGTATGCAAGGGTATTGATGATATTCCGACTGTAGATGCCGAAACACGCGCTCATGTGTTGGCACATTATGAAGAAGTGGGGTTGGAAAGATTGTGTGCAGAGTTAAAACTGCTTGACCCTGCTTATTATGACATCGTGGACCGGAAAAATCCGAAACGTGTCATTCATGCTCTTGAAATCTGTTACATGACTGGACGATCATACACATCTTTCCGCACCCAGACGAAAAAGACACGCCCTTTCCAAATTATCAAAATCGGCTTACGCCGCGAACGAGAAGAATTGTATGCACGCATCAATCAGCGTGTTGACCAAATGATTGCAGAAGGACTGATCGAAGAAGCACGCCACATTTATCCTTACAGACACTTGAACTCACTCAATACCGTCGGATACAAAGAATTATTTCAGTATTTTGATGGGAAATGGGATTTACCCTTTGCTATCGAAAAAATCAAGCAAAATACACGTATTTATTCTCGTAAACAAATGACTTGGTTCAAACGGGATCAGGAAATTTCCTGGTTTCATCCCGATGACCAAGCCACAATCCTCAATTATATAAATCAGCAAATCAATAAGCCTTAAAAACGATAGGCGACACCGATGCTGACATATAAATCATCCCAATGCTTTACAAATTGATATTTTAATTCACTTTTTAAAGCCCATTCTGGTGCAAAATTATAGGTGACACCTGCTCCCAAGTTCAAACCGGCATAACCCTTGCCACAATAGTAATAGCTGACACCTCCCAAAGGATATAGCTCCACCAAAGGAGCTACATCAAAATTATAATGTAGATCAGCGTCAATATGCCAAGCATTCTTTCCACTACGGAAATAATAATTATATGAAGGTGCCAAATCTAAATGAGGAACCATCAGATTGATTGTCATGCCAACTCCCACACCAAAGTCCGAACGGAAATTGGCCTTTACGTCAAATGTACGTATAATCTGAGCTGATGCTCCGATTCCCAATAAGCATACGAACACCAATAAAAAGATTCTTTTCATTGTAATTTGTCTTTAAGGTTTATATTAATAATCTACAGTACGCATAAAGCGAGCAATGAAGTCCATGTTTTCCTGAACTAAGCATTTTCCATGTGTAGCATCCTTTGCAGATAACAACGCCGCATCCGGCAACATTTTATTGTCGAGGATATAATGCAACATATGCGTAGAGACATTGCCCGGCGTTATTAAAAGTGCCAGGCTTCCCCGACGTGCTTGAGCCGCGTTATAGCACGGGTTGTATTCAGGATCACAGATAAAACGGGCCTCATTCGGCACTAATGTCATGCCTTCTTCCGGATTTGCGAACAAAGCCAGACATTTTCCATTTATCATTTCACGTGAAGGCTTGAATTCTTCTCCTATATCCAAATGTTGTTTGGCCCACTCCATAAATGCATTCCAGTCCTGGAAATAAACCATTGGATGTCCATTTGCGTCAAGCACCTTGCGATAGGCCTCTTCATTGATGCGGCGACGTTCTGTCTCCATGGACTTATATTGCTCAAACAAATTCTCGTTCGCATACCAAGAAACAACACCTGCTGTCGTCCAGACATCTCCATAACGCACCAATGTCGCCAGGCAAACTTTGTTTACACCCGCCAATTGCTCGATAACAGGTTGAAATGTGTCACGAGGCATGACAAACCGTTTTCCATCATATGCTTCAAGTGTAAATTGCTGTTCGTCACATGCTCCCAAGCGATAATAAGACAAAGGAGTGATTTGTAACTGTCCCACTTGCCGACTTTCTTCGCCCAGTCCCCAATATTCCAACAGTGCTGACAGCCATTCTGTCCCTTTTAAAGCCAGTGGCCCCGTACATTTGCAGAAGGTTTGGATGAAACGAATGGTGTATTCGCGTAACGACTTTTGCGAACCGGGAACAAGCAAACGATCTACTTCATAAGCAGACAGCCGTTCGGTCAAAGCTGTAAAGGGACGGAACAAGTAGGTGCTACTCATCATCTTCATGCCGGTCAACACCAGCTTGTCAAAGTTCTTGTATGTATCCGGACTTTTCAGATAACCCATAAGAACATCATTAATAGGCGCTTTCTCAAACTCTTTGTCAAGCTGGCGATAGAGAGCCGAAGCCAAGTCCATCAAATAGGGATTCTCCGGATTGACAAGTGTCTCCCGTTTATTGTTCTGTACAGACATCCACAACAGAAAGCAGAGATCCGGCAGATTGACCTCATCCATGTAATAATCACTTTCATCTATCGCATAAAAGGGCAAATATTTTCCATACAAAGACTTGTGTTTCTCGACAAACACCCGCCAGAATCCCAAGCCGCTGATGACATCTTCCATATAGTAAGCCACGTTCATAGCGGTCTCCGCCACCCAGACTTTGGTGCTCTGGCGCCCAATCTCTGTAGCGCAGATTGTATTATATAAATGACGGGCCAAGTTCACATAATAGAAATCAGAGGCACTTTCCACAGGCAACGGATGGCCTTGCCTCCAATATGTAAGGGTTATCAGTTCTTTCATAGCACATTTAGTTTTTCGGGTGGTAAAAGTATAGCAAAATCTTGAAACGGGAAACTGATTACCTCAAAAGAAGTCCGTATCTTTGCTTTGTTTATGAAATCAGAGACCATCGATAAGGATAATTCCCAGTTTCAAGACGCTTTGAAGCTGGTGCAGTACACGCATCAATCGGTATTTCTTACAGGAAAGGCAGGAACCGGAAAGTCCACTTTCCTGAAATACGTCTGCGAGCACACGAAGAAAAAGCATATTGTGCTCGCCCCAACCGGCATTGCTGCCATCAATGCCGGAGGAAGCACGCTGCACAGTTTCTTCAAGCTTCCCTTCTATCCACTGCTGCCTGACGACCCAAAGTTCGCCTCCGCGGCCAAGCTGAAGGACTTCCTGAAGTACCCTTCCAGCCTGCGGAAAATCATCCAACAGGTGGAGCTTATCATTATCGACGAGATTTCGATGGTCCGCGCAGACATCATCGACTTCATAGACCGCATCCTGCGTGTCTATTCACGCAATTTCAGGGAGCCGTTCGGAGGCAAGCAGCTGCTGCTCGTCGGCGATGTGTTCCAACTGGAACCGGTGTTGAAGAGCGACGAACGCGACATCCTCAGCCGCTTCTACCCCACTCCGTATTTCTTCTCAGCCTATGTCTTTCGCGAGATGGAACTGGTGAGCATCGAGCTGCACAAGGTCTACCGGCAGAGCGACCCGGTGTTTGTCGGCGTGCTCAACCGCATCCGCACGAACACGGCCGGCGTCCCCGACCTGCAACTGCTCAACACCCGTGTAGATTCCAGTGACGAGAAGACCGACGACATGCGCATCACATTGGCCACCCGACGCGACCAGGTCGACTACATCAACGACAAACGCCTGGCCGAACTCGAAGGCGACCCCGTCATCCTCACGGGAGAAATCAAAGGGGAGTTCCCGACCAACAGCCTCCCGACGGCCCTCGAACTGCAACTGAAACCCGGAGCACAAATCATTTTCATCAAGAACGACCCGGACAAACGCTGGGTGAACGGCACCATCGGCGTAGTGTCCGGACTGGATGAAGAAAGCGGCATCATCTATGTCATCACCGACGACGGACGGGAATATGACGTGCGCCGCGAAGTGTGGAGCAACATCCGCTATACCTATAATGAAGAGGAAAAACGCATCGAAGAGGAAGAACTCGGCACATTCACCCAATTCCCTCTCCGGCTGGCCTGGGCCATCACCATACACAAAAGCCAAGGGCTCACGTTCAGCCGCGTGAACATCGACTTCACGGGAGGCGTCTTCGCCGGCGGACAGGCCTATGTCGCCCTCAGCCGGTGCACCTCGCTCGACGGCATCACACTCCGCAAGCCCGTCACGCGCAGCGACATCTTCGTCCGTCCCGAGATAGTCCGCTTCGCCGAGAAGTTCAACAACCGGCAGGCCATCGACCGCGCCCTCCGCCAAGCACAGGCCGACGTGCTCTACGTGCAAGCCGTCTGGGCCTTCGACGACGGCGACTTCGACACGTTCCTCGACGCATTTTTCCGCGCCATACACGCACGCTACGACATCGAGAAGCCCCTCATCAAGCGGCTCATACGCCGTAAGCTGGGGATAATCAACCGCTTGCGCACAGAAAACATACGCCTGAAAGACGACATGCACGCCCTGCGCGCCAGCCTGGAGAAGTATGCCCGCGAATACTACCGCATGGGAAACGACTGCATCACGCTCGCCCACGACACGAAGGCCGCCCTGGCCAACTATGACAAGGCGCTGGAACTGTGTCCCACACTCGTCGATGCCTGGGTGCGCAAGGGCGTCACGCTCCACGACGAAGGAGCGTATTACGAAGCAGCCCACTGCCTCAATGAAGCCGTCCGCCTCAGTCCGAGGCTCTTCAAGGCGGTGTACAACCGGGGAAAAAACCGCCTCGCGATGGGCGACGTGGACGGGGCCGTCGCCGACCTCGACCGGGCCACATCGCTCAACGCCGACCACATCCGCGCCCATGAACTCTACGGCGACGCCCTCTCACGCTCCGGAAAAACCGACGAAGCTGCCATCCAGTGGGCCATTGCCGAGCGTCTGCGAGAAAAAAAGAACCAATCATGAAAAAAATATGCGACTAAGACTTTACGAAAAGAACAACAATCCGGCCGACCTCCTCCGCATCACCGACCTGCTCCGCGACGGAGGACTCATCATCTACCCGACGGACACGCGCTACGCCATCGGCTGCCACGCCCTGAAGGAACGGGCCGTCGAGCGCATCTGCCGCCTGAAGGGCATTGACCCGGGGAAGAACCGCCTGGCCATCATCTGCCACGACCTGTCGAACATCAGCGAGTATGCCAAGGTGGATACCCCGACGTTCAAGCTCATGAAGCGCAACCTGCCCGGGCCGTTCACCTTCATCCTCCCCACAGGAAGCCGCCTGCCGAAAATCTTCCGCAACCGTCGCGAAGTGGGCATCCGCGTGCCTGACAACGCCATCACGCGCGAAATCGTCCGCCAACTCGACGCGCCGCTGCTGACCATGACCTTGCCCCACGACGAAGAAGAGGACATCGAATATGTCACCGACCCCGAACTCATCGACGAAAAGTTCGGACGCCAGGTCGACCTCGTCATCGACGGAGGCATCGGGAGCTACGAGGGAAGCACCGTCGTCGACTGCACCGGCGACGAGCCCGCCATCGTCCGCCAAGGACTGGGCGAGCTGCTCGTCTGAAGCGCACCGGAGGCCGGTCTGGGACGGACAGTTGTGCAGGCGGACGTACACAGGCGTGCAGCCAAACTTACACAACTGTGTAGCTCCGCCTACACAACTGTCCAATTCTGCCTACACAACTGTGCGCGTCCACCCGCACCGGCATGCGCCGGAAGCCGGATGCTTGTCCGTCCGTGACGCCCTCGGCATGTCCCTGAAAAAAGACGCTGCTCCGTCCCGAAAAAGACGCTGCTCTTTTTCCGGCCGCACGCTGCTCTTTTTTTGAGAAACATGCCTGTGGTTTCCCGAGCCGACGCCCGGGCCGACGCCGGAAGAGAAGCAGCCGGATGGAAATGACTGACTATAAACATTTTATTTTTTAACCTATAACAAATCATATCGTATGAAGAAACTACTAACTTCCTTGGCCCTTGGGCTGGCCGCCACCGGCGCGGGAGCAGTGACTCCGCTCTGGATGCGCGACGTACGCATCTCGCCCGACGGCAGCGAAATCGCCTTTTGCTACAAAGGCGATATATATAAGGTATCAGCCAAAGGCGGAGAAGCCGTGCGCCTGACGACGCAGGAGTCCTACGAATCCTCGCCCGTCTGGTCGCCCGACGGGCGTTCACTCGCCTTCGCCAGCGACCGCAACGGCCAGTTCGACGTCTTCCTCATGCCTTCCGAAGGCGGACCGGCCCGGCAGCTCACGTTCAATTCGGCGTCCGAACTGCCCACAGCCTTCACGCCCGACGGGCGACACGTCCTGTTCAATGCCTCCATCCAGGACCCCGCCACGAGCGCCCTCTTCCCGACAGGTGCGCTGACAGAACTCTACAGTGTGCCCGTCAGCGGCGGACGCATCACGCAAGTGCTCGCCACACCGGCCGAAATGGTCAGCTACGACAAACGCGGTACACGCTTCCTCTATCAGGACCGCAAAGGTTTCGAGGATGAATGGCGCAAGCACCACACGTCGTCCATCACACGCGACATCTGGCTCTACGACACAGCGACCGGCCGTCACACCAACCTCACAGACCGCGCGGGCGAAGACCGCAACCCCGTGTTCTCACCCGACGGCAACCAGGTCTACTGCTTGAGCGAACGTGACGGGGGCACATTCAACGTCTACTCCTTCCCGCTCGACCGCCCCTCGGAAGCGCGTGCCCTGACGTCGTTCAAGACCCACCCCGTCCGCTTCCTCTCCGTCGCCGCCGACGGCACGTTGTGCTATACCTATGACGGCGAGATTTATACGCAAAAGACCGGTGGCCGTCCGGCCAAACTGGCAGTCACGCTCACCCGTGACGATGAGGACATCCCCGCCATGCTCAGCTACAACCGCGGCGCGACGTCCGCCACACCCTCGCCCGATGGCAAGCAAGTCGCCTTCATCGTGCGCGGCGAAGTATTCGTCACGTCCGTCGAATACGGCACAACGAAGCAAATCACCCACACAGTGGAAGCCGAACAAGGCCTGTCATTCGCCCCGGACAACCGCACCCTGGCCTATGCCAGCGAGCGTGGAGGCAACTGGGGACTCTATCTTGCAAAAATCTCCCGCACGGAAGATGCCAATTTCCCCAACGCTACGCTCATCGAGGAAGAAGCCCTGTTGCCCTCGAAAGACGTCGAGCGCACCTACCCGCAGTTCTCTCCCGACGGCAAGGAACTGGCCTTCATCGAAGACCGCTGCCGCCTGATGGTGGTCAATCTGAAGACTAAAAAAGTGCGCCAAGTGACTGACGGCTCGACGTGGTACGACACAGGAGGCGGCTTTGATTACTCCTGGTCGCCCGACGGACGCTGGTTCGCCCTCACATTCATCGGCAACCGTCACGACCCCTACTCTGACATAGGCCTGGTGAAAGCCGACGGTTCGAGCCGGGACATCATCAACTTGACCCAGAGCGGCTATTTCAGCCAGTCGCCCCGCTGGGTGCTCGACGGCAACGCCATCCTCTTCGAGACCGACCGCTACGGCATGCGCAGCCATGCATCCTGGGGCTCGCTGAGCGACGCCATGCTCGTCTTCCTCAACCAAGACGCTTATGACCGCTTCCGCCTGAACAAGGAAGACTACGAACTGCTCAAGGAGCTGGAAGCCGAACAGAAGAAGGCCGAGAAAAAAGAAGCCGCAGGCAAAGCCAAAGAGGAAAAGAAGAAAGACGACAAGAAGGATGATAAGGCCGACGAAAAGAAAGCTGCCAAGGAAATCAATGTCGAACTGGACGGCATCGAAGACCGCATCGTGCGCCTCACGCCCAACTCGTCCAACATGGCGTCTGCCATCCTCTCCAAAGACGGCGAAAGCCTCTATTACCTGTCTTCCTTCGAAGGCGGATTCGACTTGTGGAAGACAGAATTGCGCAAACACAACACCCGCCTGCTGCATAAGCTCAATTCAGGCTGGGCCGGCATGGAGATGGACGAGAAAGGAAACATCTTCCTGCTGAGCGGAAGCAGCATCCAAAAAATGGCCGCCGCCGGCGAAAAACTTACCCCCGTGCGCTATCAAGCCCAGATGAAGATGGACTTGGCAGCCGAACGCGCCTACATGTTCGACCACGTCTGCAAGCAGGAAGCCAAACGCTTCTACGACACCCGTATGCACGGCGTGCAATGGGACAAGATGGCTACTGCCTATCGCAAGTTCCTCCCTCACATCAATAACAATTATGACTTCGCCGAACTCCTCAGCGAAATCCTCGGTGAGCTGAACGTGTCCCACACCGGCGGACGCTACAGTGCGCGTCTTGGCGGAGAGTCAACAGCCAATCTTGGCTTGCTTTACGACTGGACATATTCGGGCAAAGGCATACGCATCTCCGAAGTCGTGGAGAAAGGCCCGTTCGACCGTGCCAGCTCCAAAGTGGCCGCAGGCAACATCCTGGAGAAAGTAAACGGCGTGGAAATCGACGCGGACACCGACCTGTTCACCTTGCTCAATGGACTGACCGGCAAGAAGACACTCCTCTCCTTCCGCAATCCGGCCAACGGCGAACAATGGGATGAGGTCATCAAGCCCATCAGCAACGGCCAATTCAACTCACTGCTCTATGACCGCTGGGTGAAACAGCGCGCAACCGATGTCGAAAAATGGTCGAATGGACGCCTGGGCTACGTGCACATCCAGAGCATGGATGATGGCAGCTTCCGTACCATCTATTCAGACATTCTCGGCAAATACAATGACTGCGAAGGCATCGTCATCGACACCCGCTTCAATGGAGGCGGCCGCCTGCATGAAGACATCGAAGTGTTGTTCAGCGGTCAGAAGTACCTGACGCAAGTCGTTCGTGGCCGTGAAGCCTGCGACATGCCCAGCCGCCGTTGGAACAAACCGTCCATCATGCTCCAATGCGAAGCCAACTACTCCAACGCACACGGCACTCCGTGGGTCTACAAACACCAGCATCTGGGCAAATTGGTCGGCGCTCCCGTCCCGGGCACAATGACCAGTGTGTCATGGGAGACGCTGCAAGATCCGTCGCTCGTGTTCGGTATCCCCATCATCGGCTATCGCTTGCCGGACGGCACCTATCTGGAGAATGCCCAACTGGAGCCTGACATCAAAGTGCTCAACAGCCCTGACACTGTGGTCAAAGGCGAAGATACACAGCTCCGCACTGCTGTTAATGAGTTGCTGAAAGAGATTGACAGCCGAAAATAGCCGGCACGAACAGCATTCCTAAATGTTAAACAACTTTAATATATCACGCTAAAGCTGGTAGAATGTGCAAAAACAGATAAATTTGTTTGCCTTAACAACAGGAATGCTGTTAATCTTACTTTTTAGAAACGATTAAACAAAACAGAAAAACATGAAAACAAGAGATTTAGTCATTGAAACGCTAAAGAAAGTGGGCTGCCAGCCCGAAGTCGATGATAAAGACAACATCTGCTTTAAATACCAAGGTGAATCCTTATATGTTTCTGCCGACAACAATTTCAAATTCATCACCATCTGGGATCCGTGGTGGATTGCCATGGACCTGACAGACGCTGATGTCGAGACCGTCAAGGAAGCAGTTAATATGGTAAATACCGATCTTCCTTTGGCTCACATCATCTATTCCATCGATGAGGAAAACGGCAAATTGGGCGTACATACACGCTGCGATACCGTGTTTACCGACGAACTGCCTCAGTTGGATGACTTGGTAAAATCACTGATGGAGCACTTCTTCATGGCACACGACCGCCTGAAACAAGCATTTGCTTTCCTGAAGAAGCGCAAAGAGCAACCGCTGAACTAATTTAAAGCACGCTTATCGAAAAAGGATGCACCCGAACGAATATCACGCGTTTCGGATGCATCCTTTTCTTTTTCTACCTCTAACACAAATGCTGATTTTGTGAATAATAAAATAAAAAAGAGCAGCACCATATAATGTACTGCTCTTTTTCGTACACCCTCAGGGACTCGAACCCTGGACCCATTGATTAAGAGTCAATTGCTCTACCAACTGAGCTAAGAGTGCATCTCTCATTTGCGTGTGCAAAGGTAGCACATTCTTTTTAATCTGCAACATTCTGCGCACATTTTTTCTTTAGAAAAAAGTTGGAATACTGCAAACGAACGCTATCTAACAGCAAGGACGCAGAGGAACGGGAGAATAAAGTCTCGGTCCGTTCCTCTGCGTCCTCGTGTTCGTCTTGTCACGTGCGACACATTCTGAACACCCTCATGCCGAGGGAAGGCTGTCGGTCTTGTCCATGACCGACGAAGGTATGTCCTTACGAGGTGTGAGGCCCAACTCTTTGAGTTTGCCGAGGCTGGCGATGAGATTTCCATTGCCTCGTGCGAGCGTGCCAAACGCTTGGTCGTAGCTACGGCGCGTGTCGTCAAGCTGCTTCCCCACCCGCTCGAAAGTGGTGACGAAGGTAACGAACTTCTCATAGATAAGATTGCCGCGGCGTATGATTTCTTCCACATTGCGCGACTGCCGCTCGCTCTGCCAGAGGTTGTAGGCCAGTTGCAGGGCCATCATGAGGTTGGAAGGGCTGATGAGAATGATGCCTTTCCGATAGGCATAGCTGAGCAACTCCTTGTCGCGCTCCAAGGCGGCAATGTATGCACCTTCGTTGGGAACAAACATCAGTACGTAGCCGATAGAGTCCTTCACGGCCTTCGAATAGTCCTTCGCTGCAAGCTCGTTGATATGTTCACGGACAGAGGCGAGATGAGCCGTCAGCGCGGCGTCCTGCTCCTCAGCCGTGGAAGCATTGACATAGTTCACATAGGCCGTAAATGACACTTTGGAGTCGATGACGACGCTGCGTCGTTCGGGAAAACGGACGATGACGTCAGGACGCACGTTGCGTCCATCCTCCGTCGGGCAATTCTCCTGCACAAAATATTCCTCGCCCTTCCTCAACCCGGACTCTTCAAGCATACGTTCCAAAATCATCTCGCCCCAGTCGCCCTGCACCTTCGGATTGGCCTTCAGAGCCTTGGCGAGGCGGACTGCGTCTTCGCCCAACTGCTCCGTGCGCTTCATCAGTTCCTGTAGGGTGTGGTCGAAGGACTCCTTCTGGCGCGCACCGGCGATGCGGCTGTCGACGACGGACCGTCCCAGTTTCTCGATGTTGTCCTTCAGCGGAGCGAGCACAGCATCCATCTGTTCCCGGTTGGTCTGCTTCAGTGACGAAGCCTTGGAATCGAGGATTTCATTGGCCAGGTCACGAAACTCCGCTTTCATGGCATCGGCTCTCCGGCGCATCTCGTCGTCCGACTCCTTCAGCATCCGGGATGTCTGTTCGTTTTGCTGGCGCAATGCGTCGGCTAACGCCTCCAGCCGTGCCTGCTGGCTATGCGCATCAGCAAGGTCGGCCTGTAACCGGCGGATACGGGAGCGCTCCAGCAAGAGACCTGCCAGGAGGCCGACTGCAAGTCCGCAGACAAGAGCTAACAGCGTGGTCACGGCTTAATCTTGACTTTGAGTTCATACAAGTCATTGCGCCGGTCGCGCAGGTTGCGCACGCTGCCATAGGTATGCAGCTCGCTGAGCAGGTTCAGGTCGACGTCGGACACGAGAATCATCTCCGTGTTCGGCGTAGCCTCCGCCCTGCGTCCATCCGTGGGGAAGGCAAAGTCGCAAGGGGTAAACACGCCTGATTGGGCATACTGGATGTCCATGTTGTGGACACGGGGCAGATTGCCCACACTGCCGGCAATGGCTACAAAGCATTCGTTTTCGATGGCTCTGGCCTGTGCACAGATACGCACCCGCGAATAACCGTTTTGCGTGTCGGTGAGGAAGGGGACGAAAAGTATCTGCATCCCTTGGTCGGCCATGATGCGCGAGAGTTCGGGGAATTCGACATCATAGCATATCAGGACTCCGATTTTCGCACAGTCTGTGTCGAAGGTCTTCACCATCTTTCCTCCGCTCAGTCCCCAGCTCTTGATTTCATCCGGAGTGACATGCACCTTCTCATACATCTCATAACTTCCGTCGCGACGGCAGAGGAAGCCCACATTGTAGAGCGAGCCATCTTCCTTGATGTAAGGCATACTGCCGGTGATGATGTTGATGTTATAACTGATGGCAAGGTTGATAAAACGGTCGCGCACATCTTCGGTGTACTTGGCAAGCCCACGGATGGACTGCGCCTCGCCGAGATGGTTGTAGTTGGCCATCAGAGGGGCATTGAAATACTCAGGGAAAAGAACAAAGTCACTCTTGTAGTCCGACACCGCGTCAACGAAGAACTCCACTTGCTCGAACACATCGTCAAGCGTATTGTAGGAACGCATCTGCCATTGCACCAACCCGATGCGAACGGTCGTCTTCTTGTCGACATAGTCTTGCGTAGGAGGTTGGTAGTAGATGTTGTCCCACTGCAACAACGTGGCGCAGTGTTTTGACTCCTCGTCATTGGGCAGGTAGTTCTTCATCACCCGGCGCACATGAAAATCGTTGGATAACTGGAACGTCAACACCGGGTCATAAATCTCACGCGAGCGCACTTTCTCGATGTACTCCTTCGGACGCATGTGGTCCGCATATTTATAGTAGTTCGGGATACGTCCGCCGAACATGATGGCTTTCAGGTTGAGTTTTTCGCAGAGTTCCTTGCGATATTCATACATACGACGTGCCAGGCGCAACCCGCGATAGTCCGGATGGATGAAGACTTCGATGCCATAAAGTATGTTGCCCTTCGGGTTGTGCGTATTGAATGTCTCGTTGCCCGTGACTTTGGCATAGGTGTGGTCACCCTTCACCATGTCGTAATCGACGATGATGGACAGGGCACATCCGACGATTTTGCCATCCACCACCGTCACCACTTGTCCCTCAGGGAAAATGGTAATCAACGTCTTTATCTGTTCGCGTGTCCAGAAGACATCTTTGTCGGCATATACACGCGTAAACGACTGCGCCAGCTGGTCGTAGTCTTCCATCTGGAGGTTTCTCACCTCCACCTTGTTTATCTTATGCAATGTTTCCATTTTACTTTATGAATAATTCCACCAATGAAGTTTAAAGAGCCAGTTCGTAGATTTCCCTGGTCTCCTTACGTCCCAACTTCGCATAGAATCCCACCTCTTCGCCTTTGTCCTCATGGAGCTTTTTCACCAACAAGTCAATGTCAGGCTGCTCGATGCCCAACTGAGCAAATGTGACGGGCATACCGATGGAACGGAAGAATGCCTTCAGGCGTGCCACGGCTTCCAGCGCCATCGCCTTTTTGTCGTCAGACACCGGCACATCCCAGACCCGTTCGGCATATTGCGCCACCTTTCCGGCATGATGCGAAGCCATCCACGTCAGCCACGCCGGGAAAATCACGGCCAGACCGGCCCCGTGCGTCACGTCGTAGACGGCACTAATCTCATGCTCCATGTGGTGCGAGGTCCAGTCTTCTTCATTCCCCACGCCGCATGTCCCATTGTGGGCAATCATGCCCGACCACATCAGATTGGCCCGCGCCCCGTAGTCTTCAGGGTCTGCCATCACGCGGGGCGCTTCCGTGATGATGGCCTTCAATGTGCCTTCACACAGGCGGTCGGCTATCTCGGTGTCGGCAGTGTTCGTGAAATAGCGCTCCATGATATGAGCCATCATGTCGACAATGCCGGCAGCAGTCTGATAGGGAGGCAGCGTGTAGGTCAGTTCGGGATTCATAATCGAAAAACACGGGCGGAGCAATTCCGGCACGCGGATGCTCAGTTTCTGCAGGGTCGCCACCTTCGTAATCACCGAATTGCCCGACCCCTCACTGCCCGCTGCGGGAATCGTCAGGACCACTGCCACCTTCAGGGCTTTCCGGACACGCGCCTTCTGAATATAGAAATCCCAGAAATCACCGTCATAAGGCACGCCGGCTGCTATCGCCTTGGCCGTGTCGATGACCGACCCTCCGCCGACGGCCAACACCATATCGACCCCCTCCCGGCGGGCGAGGCTGATGCCTTCGTAGACTTTCGAGTCGACAGGATTGGGCTGCACGCCGCCCAGCTCTACAAACGGGATGCCTGCCTTGCCGAGCGCATCCTTCACGCGGCCGAGCAGTCCGCTGCGGACGACAGAACCGCATCCGTAGACGAGCAACACGTTCGTCGCACCGTGTTTGCACGCCAATTCTCCTACTTGATTTTCTGTCCCCTTGCCGAAAACGAATTCGGTCGGGCTATAAAATGTAAAATTGTTCATATCCTTCAGTTTTATGTGATTATCAGGTCTACTGTCATTAATGAGTACGGACTACACAATCTTCTTTTTGAAAGAATCTGTGTAGTCCGTCTGTATCATTTCTTATCCTTCGCTTTTCGTTATTGCTGAGGATTCAAGGGGATGTCCAAGGCTTTGTAACATTTCACCAGTTTCTCGATAGCGATGTCGACTTGTTCCTTGGTGTGAGTTGCCATCAACGAGAAACGAATCAGCGTGTCATTCGGAGAACATGCCGGCGGCACCACCGGATTCACAAACACACCCTCGTCAAACAGCATCTTCGTCACCATGAACGTCTTGTCCATGTCGCGGACATAAAGCGGAATAATCGGCGTCGACGTATGGCCTATCTCAAATCCCAACTCGCGGAAACATTTCAAAGAATAATTCGTCACATCCCACAAATGCTGTATCCGTTCGGGCTCGCTCTTCAGGATGTGAAGCGCCTCGCGTGCAGCGGCTGTCGCGGCAGGCGTGTTGCTCGCGCTAAAGATATAAGAACGGGAGTTATGCCGCAGGTAGTTGATGACGGAAGAATCCGAAGCGATGAAGCCGCCGATTGCCGCCAGCGACTTGCTGAATGTGCCCATAATCAAATCGACGTCCTTCGTCACGCCAAAATGGTCACACGTGCCTCGTCCCTGACGGCCGAGGACACCAAGCCCGTGCGCTTCGTCGACCATGATGCTTGCATTGTATTTCTGCTTCAGCCGGACGATTTCCGGCAAGTTGGCAATGTCTCCCTCCATGCTGAATACGCCATCCACGACAATCAGCTTCAGAGCGTCGGGGGCGCATTTTTGAAGTTCGCGCTCCAGGTCTTCCATGTCATTGTGCTTGAACTTCACCGCCGTGGAAAACGACAGACGACGTCCCTCGACGATGGAAGCATGGTCGAGCTCATCACAGAGGATATAGTCGTTACGTCCCGTCACGCAGGACACCACTCCCAGATTGACTTGAAATCCTGTCGAATAGATGATAGCCTCTTCTTTACCGACAAATTCTGCAAGTTCTTTCTCAAGAGAGAGATGCAAATCCAGCGTTCCGTTGAGAAAACGCGAGCCCGCGCATCCGGTCCCATACTTCCGGGTCGCTTCCACAGCCGCTTCGATGACTTTGGGATGGTTTGTCAGTCCCAAATACGAATTTGACCCGAACATCAAGACCTTATGCCCGCTCATCATCACTTCCGTGTCTTGCCCACTTTCGATGCATCTAAAATAAGGATATACGCCCTTTGCCATAATCTGTTGAGGCAGGTCGTACTTAGCTAATTTGTCTTGTAATAATCCCATATTTTTGTTTCTAATAAGCGATCACTTGCTTATATTCTTATAACTTTTCTAACTTCACTGACTATCATTTCGATGAAAGCCTTAAAAACAGCGGGCAAAATTAGCAAAAAATCCTGTTTCTCGGACAGCATTCACCATTTTTTTAAAAGAAAGGCGCGTATTGCATCATTTAGTTTACCTGATGAAACAAAAAACGATGTTTTCTGTTCAAAATAGAACCAAGACAAAACCAAAAACTTACGTTTTTTGCAATTAATCACGCGACGGCAAGCCGGAATCATTGATTCTTGGACCAAAACGCGCGACGGCAAGCTGGAATCATTGATTCCTGGGCCAAAACACGCGACGGCAAGCCGGAATCATTGATTCTTGGACCAAAACACGCGACAACAGGCTGGAATCATTGATTCTTGGACCAAAACACGCGACAGCAAGCTAGAATCATTGATTCCTGCACCAAAACACGCGACGGCAGGCTAGAATCATTGATTCCTGAACCAAAACACGCGACAGCAAGCTAGAATCATTGATTCTTGGACCAAAACACGCGACAACAAGCCGGAATCATTGATTCCTGGACCAAAACATACGGCGGCAACCCCGCCACGCGTGCCAACGGCTCCCCGCTCCTCCCCGCCACTTTCCGACGGACGTCGCGCCCTGCTTTTTGAAGTCAGTTTTAAAGTATCTCTCCATTTTTTGCCTATCTTTGCAGACCTGATTATTAAAAAGCATAAATTTAGAACCTAGGCATATCATGGAGAAAAAGAAAATCATATTCATCGTAAACCCCATCTCCGGGACCCAAAGCAAGGACACGATAGTCGAGCTTATCAAAAAGCACCTTGACAAGGAAAAATATGATTTCGACATCATCCCGACACAGTTTGCAGGACATGCCATCGAGCTGGCCGCGATTGCCGCCGCTGAAAATGTCTTCATGGTCGTGGCCATCGGCGGAGACGGCACGGTCAACGAAGTGGGCCGTTCGCTCATCCACACGAACACCGCCCTGGGCATCATCCCGTGCGGCTCAGGCAACGGACTCGCCCGCCACCTGCAAATCCCCATGGACCCCAAAAAAGCGATTGACATCATCAATGAAGGCGTGACAAGCTGCATTGACTACGGGACAATCAACAGCATCCCCTTCTTCTGCACCTGCGGAGTGGGATTCGACGCTTTTGTCAGCATGAAATTTGCCGAATCCGGACGCCGCGGACTGCTCACCTACCTCGAAAACATGCTTCATGAAAGCCTGAAGTACAAACCCGAGACCTACAACATCGAATTATGCGACGGCAATGAAGTGAAAACCCTCAAGGCCTATCTCATCGCATGCGCCAATGCGTCCCAATACGGGAACAACGCGTACATCGCGCCCCAGGCTTCGCTCCATGACGGGCTGATCGACGTCACCGTGTTGGAACCTTTTACCGTGCTCGACGTGCCGGCCCTCTCGTTCCAGCTCTTCAACCGGACGCTCGACCAGAACAGCCGTATCAAGACGTTCCGCTGCCGCAAATTGCGCATTCACCGGGCCAAGGAAGGCGTCATCCATTTCGACGGAGACCCCATCATGGCCGGCAAAGACCTGGACGTGCAAGTCGTGCCCAAAGCATTGAACATCATCGTCAACAGCAATAAGAAAAGAAAGATAAAAAAGCCCGAGTCGCTGCTCCAAATCGTCAGCGACTACTTCGTGGAGGTCAACACCCTGCGCAACAACATCCAGACGCGCAACAAACGGTGGCTGGAACTGAACCGCAAGCTGCTGCGCCGGAAACTTTCCAAAAAATGAGTTCAAAACGACAGGTAAAAATCTTTCGTCAACAATCTGTACGCTTCGGTGTACACGCGTGGCTCCGTCTCGATGAGCAGTTCGTCGTCCTGGACGCCATTTTGCCCGTCCGCGAATGTCCGGCGAAATGCCAGCAGGACACGTTTGGGCGGGACGCCGGCCAGCGTACGCACGACGGTCCGCCGCACCAGATAAAGTCCCCGACCGGCAGCCGTCGCGATGAACTCAAATGAGGCATCAAAGGGTATGACCACGGAAAACTCCCCCTCATCAGCCAACAGACGCCCCACAGAGGACAACAGGTCGTCAAATGTCAGCTCATCGACATGCCTCGCCCTCACGCGCTTGGCCTCAGGACTCTTCAGCGAACTTGCGAAATAAGGCGGATTGGAGACTATCGCGTCAAACCGCATACCGGGTTCGTAGGCTTTCGCATCGGCGCAGATGACCTCCACACGGCTGCTCCACGGGCTTGCCTGTACGTTTTCCGCGGCTTGGCAGGCGGCGTCGGCATCCAGTTCGACAGCGGCAATGCGGGCGACAGGATTCCGCTGGGCCGCCATCAGCGCAATAAGCCCTGTCCCGGTCCCAATGTCAAGGACCGTCGCCGCATTCTCCAGACTGGCCCATGCTCCCAGCAGCACGCCGTCCGTCCCCACCTTCATCGCGCACCGGTCGTGGCAGACCTTGAATTGTTTAAATTGAAAATATGGATTCGACATACGATTGTTTTAAAGAACGGACAAAAATACAAAAGCTCCAGCAAGCTAATCCTTTTAATTAAGATTATTTGAGAAGCATCTGCCGTTATTTTATCCTGACGTGCTTTCTTTTTCGATAAAGTCTATGTAAATTTGCAGCCACTTTGCGCCTATTATATAAGGTATATATTCAACTTGACAAACAAGAAACATGACTAGAAGAAGATTTAGCGAACTGGACGACACAAACGAGCATGGAAGCGCATTTTCCCTGATTGCTGATTTTGATGGTAATGAAGAACAGTTGTTTGAAGGCACGATTGGCAAGTGTCTGCCGATTCTCCCCTTGCGCAACATGGTGTTATTCCCCGGAGTCGTGCTTCCAGTAGCCGTAGGACGTAAATCATCTCTCCGTCTTATAGACAAAGCATACAAAAGCGGACGCATCATTGGTGCTGTATGCCAGACCCGAGCCGAAGTCGAACGTCCGGAATTAGAAGATTTATATCCCATAGGAACTGTGGCCAAAATCGTCCGCATATTCGAAATGCCCGACCAGACGACAACCGTCATCCTGCAAGGCATGCAACGCTTCAGTCTTTTGGAAGTGCACAATGCACCCAATGACAATTTCCTGCTCGGAACGGTCAGTCAGTTACAGGAGCAACTCCCGAAAAAAGACGATATGGAATTCAAGGTATTGGTGGACACCTGCAAGGATTTGACCGTCCAATACCTGAAAACGGCAGACAACATTCAGGCAGATGCCGCATTCGCCATCAAGAACATCAACAGCCAAATGTTCCTGATAAATTTCATCTGTGCGAACTTGCCATTGAAGGTGGAGGAAAAAGAGCAACTGCTGAAAGACGACGCACTGCAAGACCGGGCATACCGCCTGCTCGGCTACCTGAAACGCGAAGTAAAACTGGCTGAACTAAAAGCGAACATCCAACTTCGAACCAAAGAAGACATCGACCAACAACAACGCGAATACTTCCTCCAGCAACAGATGAAAAACATCCAGGACGAACTTGGAGGAAATCCGCAAGACGTCGAAGTGTCCGAATTGCGCCAACGTGCCTCACAAAAAAAATGGAATGACGATGTGCACAAAATCTTCGAACGCGAATTGGCCAAACTGGAGCGTACAAACCCTCAATCGCCAGACTACAATGTCCAACTGAACTACCTGGAAACAATGCTTAGTTTACCATGGAATGAATATACGACAGACAACCTTAACTTGACGCATGCCGAAAAAGTCCTTAACAAGGACCATTATGGCCTCGAAAAGGTGAAGGAACGCATTCTGGAACATCTGGCTGTGCTGAAACTCCGTGGTGACTTGAAATCTCCGATTATCTGCCTTTACGGCCCTCCGGGTGTAGGCAAGACTTCGTTGGGCCGCTCGATTGCATCCGCTTTAAACCGTAAGTATGTCCGGGTCTCTTTGGGTGGTCTGCATGACGAAGCAGAAATACGCGGGCATCGCCGCACGTATATCGGAGCTATGCCGGGACGAATCATCAAAAACCTCATCAAGGCAGGTTCGTCCAATCCTGTTTTTGTGCTTGACGAAATAGACAAAGTAAGCCAGGCAACCGTCAATGGCGACCCCTCATCGGCCTTGCTTGAAGTGCTGGACCCGGAACAAAACAACGCCTTCCATGACAATTTCCTCGACGTCGACTATGACTTGTCGAAAGTCATGTTCATCGCCACGGCAAACAACTTGAACACGATTCCAGGTCCTTTGCTCGACCGTATGGAGCTAATCGAAGTCAGCGGCTACATCACGGAAGAAAAAATAGAAATAGCCCGTCGTCACCTCATTCCCAAAGAAATGGAGAACGTGGGCATGGCCAAGGACAATGCTGTCAAGCTGCCCAAAAACACGTTGGAGGCAATCATCGAATCCTATACCCGCGAATCCGGAGTACGCGAACTGGAACACAAGATAAGCAAAGTGTTCCGCAAGCTCGTACGCAGCTATGCGACCAACGGTGTCTATCCGATGCAAGAGGTCAAGCCTTCCAACCTGAAAGAACTGTTGGGAGCACCAGAATATACGCGTGACAAGTATCAAGGCAATGAATATGCCGGAGTGGTCACAGGGTTGGCCTGGACGGCAGTCGGCGGAGAAATCCTGTTTGTCGAGACAAGCATCAGCCGCGGCAAAGGAGGACACCTGACGTTAACCGGAAACTTGGGCGATGTCATGAAAGAATCAGCCATGCTGGCTTTGGAGTATATCAAAGCTCACGCGTTCTTGTTGGACATCAAGCCTGAAGTGTTTGATAACTGGAATATTCATATCCATGTCCCAGAAGGGGCAATCCCCAAAGACGGGCCGTCCGCAGGCATTACGATGGCCACCTCACTGGCTTCTGCACTGACCCAGCGCAAGGTGAAGGCCAATCTGGCAATGACCGGCGAAATCACACTGCGGGGAAAAGTGCTTCCCGTCGGGGGCATCAAAGAAAAGATTCTGGCAGCCAAACGCGCCGGCATCAAAGAAATCATTCTTTGCAAGGACAATCAGAAAGATATTGAAGAAATTCCGGCCATTTATTTGAAAGGATTAACATTCCATTATGTCACTGACATAAAAGAAGTCTTTAAACTTGCACTCACAAAAGAAAAAGTAACAGATGCTATAGATTTCACCCTAACAACCCAGGAAAAGACAGAAGCATGAGATTTACATTACAACATACCGATGAGAAAACAAATGCCCGTGCCGGCTTAATCACAACCGCCCACGGGCAAATCGAGACACCCATATTTATGCCCGTCGGCACACAAGGTAGTGTAAAAGCTGTGCACCTTCAAGAACTGAAAGATGACATTAAAGCACAAATCATTTTAGGCAATACGTATCATCTTTACCTCCGTCCCGGGTTGGAAGTTTTAGAGCGTGCCGGCGGTCTGCACAAATTTAACGGCTTTGACCGCCCAATGCTGACTGACAGCGGTGGATTTCAAGTGTTTTCGCTTGCTAATATTCGAAAAATGCGAGAAGACGGCGTCGAATTCCGTTCTCACATCGACGGTTCGAAACACCTCTTCACACCGGAAAGAGTCATAGACATAGAGCGCACTATCGGTGCAGACATCATGATGGCTTTTGACGAATGTCCGCCAGGAGACTCAGACTATACTTATGCAAAAAAGTCATTGGAATTGACCCACCGGTGGTTAGACCGTTGCGTCAAACGTTTCCATGAGACAGAACCCAAATATGGTTACGAACAGTCTTTATTCCCGATTGTTCAAGGCTGCGTCTATCCGGATTTGCGAAGACAATCGGCTGAATATATTGCTTCTAAGGAATGCGATGGCAATGCCATAGGCGGGTTGGCTGTAGGCGAACCTACGGAGAAAATGTATGAGATGATTGAAGTCGTCAATAAAATCTTGCCAAAAGACAAGCCCCGATACCTCATGGGAGTCGGCACTCCCATCAACATCCTGGAAGGCATCGAACGCGGCGTAGACATGTTCGACTGCGTCATGCCGACCCGTAACGGGCGCAATGCCATGCTGTTTACAAAAAACGGCGTGATGAATATGCGGAATAAGAAATGGGAAATGGATTACTCCCCTATCGAAGAAGACGGAGCATCCTATGTTGACACCTTGTACTCAAAAGCATATTTGCGTCACCTTTTCCACGCGCAGGAACTATTGGCTCTGCAAATCGCATCCATCCACAACTTGGCTTTCTACCTGTGGTTGGTCAGAGAAGCACGCAAGCAAATCCTCGCAAACAATTACGCTGCATGGAAATCAAACATGGTCAAGCGTCTTTCGAATCGACTATAAAAAGAGCTAATAAAGGAGGATTATGAAACTGAAGTTTTCGAATTTATTCCAAGTGCCGTTGCTCAAAAGATTGGATGTCTACATCATCAAAAAATTCTTGGGCACCTACTTCTTTGCCATCGCACTGATCATATCCATTGCCGTAGTGTTTGACATGAACGAGAACTTGGATAAGTTTACGGACAAGGGAGCCACATGGTATGCTATCATTACAGAGTACTACCTGAACTTCATCCCTTATTTTTCCAATTTGTTCAGTCCTTTATTTGTCTTTATCTCTGTCATCTTCTTCACGTCCAAATTGGCTGAAAACTCAGAAATTATTGCAATGTTTTCCACAGGAATGAGTTTTAAGCGCCTAATGCGTCCTTACATGATTTCAGCCGGACTCATCGCTCTTTTAACCTATTTCTTAGGTGCTTTTATCATTCCTCGAGGCAGTGAAGTACGACTAAACTTCGAAGACCAATACAAAAAAAAGAAAAAAGTGGACTATGTGCACAATGTCCAGATGGAAGTGGCAGACGGAGTCATCGCATACATCGAACGATATGAAGACTATAACAAGACAGGCTATCGTTTTTCTTTGGATAAATTTGTCGACAAGAAATTGGTCTCCCATTTGACAGCCCGACGGGTTGTTTATGACACATTAAGCGCCAACAAAGAACAATGGCAACTGCGTGACTATATGATTCGGGAATTGGAGGGGAATCATGAAATCATCAAGCGTGGAGACAAACTAGATACCATCCTCCATATACAGCCACGCGACTTCTTAATATCCAAGGGACAACAGGAGACTATGACCAGCCCGGAACTGAAGTCTTATGTCGAACGGCAGAAAGAAAGAGGATTTGCCAACATCAAAGAATTCGAAATCGAATATCACAAACGAATTGCCATGTCCTTTGCATCCTTTATCCTGACGACCATCGGACTCTCTTTATCATCAAGAAAGACAAAAGGCGGCATGGGTCTACATTTGGGTATCGGATTAGCCTTAAGCTTTTCCTATATCCTGTTTCAAACCATATCAGCAACTTTCGCAGTCAATGCAAACCTACCTCCCGTCATAGCTGTATGGATTCCGAATATACTTTATGCAGGCATTGCAGTATATCTCTACCATAAAGCTCCGAAGTAATCTATAAATCGGCACCAAGCTGAAGTAGTAGACTACCGACAAGTCATTAGACATATAAAAAACGCCGTATCTGAATGCCAATCGGGCATTCGTGATACGGCGCTTGTTGCATTTTTCCTTAACGTCTTTTCTTCCAAATATTCTGACTACATTATTTTATATAATCAGAAAGTTGGTCAACCGTAATATTCTTGGCTATAATTATGCCTTCCTTATCCAATAGATAATTGCTAAACCCCCTATTTAAATGATATATATCAAACAAATTTGAGGCTTCACCGGAAATATCCACATAACAGTGTGAAGATTCCAGTTGATCTTGTTTTATGGTCTCGTTAAATATTGATGGATATTCATCAAATGAAACTGAAACCATCTCTACATGTTGATTTGGTGATAAATCTTTCAACGCATGGTCAAACAGCGTATTGCTTGTACGTGCTGACGCATCATAGCTTGCCCAAAAACTTAAAAGCACATAATTGCCTTTTAACGCCTCCAAGCACTTTTTTTCATCATTCCCTAAGGAGAAATCAGGAGCAACGTTTCCCACACTCAATCCGCTCGTGGGACGTCCCTTATCAATGAATGATGTTAAGGAAAATAATAATATTGCAACAAAAATCCATCTTACATGTTTCATGCAGTACGATTTTAGTTAATACTATCTGGAGCTGCCTTAAACAGTGATTTCTCTCCAGAACATTACCTCTTTGTTTCACCTAAACAACAGGTCCAAACATGTTTAATGTCAGAAATCATGGTGCAAAAATCGAACTATTTTTCTTAACGGCCAAAAGATTTAGCGAAAAACATGTTTTATAACATATATTTCGGCTTTTTCAACCGGTTTTTCACATTCGTTTCACGTGAAATAACTACTTTTGTTAACTGTCTAATAATAACAACTAAAAAAGCATGAGCACTAATAACACGGAACTTATCCTAATTCGCATTACCGGACTAGACAGGCCTGGATTAACAGCTTCAATTACAGAAATATTAGCTCGATATGACGTAACAATCCTAGACATTGGACAAGCAGATATTCATAGCACACTTTCTCTAGGCATCTTATTCAAGACCTATGAAAATCAGTCTGGTAATATCATGAAAGAATTGCTTTTCGAAGCATCCAATATCGGTGTCAACATTCGCTTTTACCCTATTTCCACTGAAGAATATGAAAATTGGGTCAGTTTGCAAGGCAAGAACCGCTACATCTTGACGCTGTTAGGGCGCAAACTTACGGCCAAACAAATAGGCGCAGTAACACGAATTCTTGCGAATCAGGGGTTGAACATTGATGCCATCAAGCGTTTAACGGGACGTATTCCCTTGGATGAGAAAAAAGCCAGTACACGTGCCTGCATTGAGTTTTCGGTCCGTGGTACTCCCAACAACCGCCAGTCAATGCAGGAAGAGCTCATGAAGCTGTCACGTGACTTGGATATGGACTTTTCGTTTCAGCTGGACGATATGTACCGCCGTATGCGCCGACTGATTTGTTTTGATATGGATTCCACCCTCATCAGAACAGAAGTAATCGATGAGCTTGCAGAACGCGCCGGAGTCGGACAGCAAGTACGCGAAATCACCGAACGTGCCATGCGGGGTGAAATCGATTTCATCGAAAGTTTTCGTGAACGGGTAGCTCTGCTTAAAGGACTAGACGAATCCGTCATGCAAGAAATCGCAGAAAACCTGCCCATCACAGAAGGAGTCGAACGACTAATGTACGTATTGAAACGGTATGGCTACAAGATAGCCATCCTATCCGGAGGATTCACTTACTTTGGCAATTACTTGAAAAATAAATTCGGCATTGACTACGTATATGCCAATGAACTGGAAATCGTCGACGGCAAACTGACCGGACGCTATCTGGGCGAAGTGGTCGACGGCCGTCGCAAGGCCGAACTTCTCCGATTGATAGCCCAAGTGGAAAATGTCGACATCCGCCAGACCATTGCTGTCGGCGATGGAGCGAACGATTTGCCGATGATTTCACTTGCCGGATTGGGTATTGCTTTTCACGCAAAACCTAAAGTCGTAGCCAATGCCCAGCAGTCAATCAACACGACTGGCTTGGATGGAGTCTTGTATTTCTTAGGATTTAAGGATTCCTACTTGGATGAACGAGGAAAGAAATTGTCTTAATACTAAAATTATCAATAACGATTCGCTATAAAAATACAATATGAACTTTACAGACCTAGACCTTGAAGATTGCGTTCTCGATGCTTTGGACGCCATGAATTTTCAAGAATGTACACCTGTACAAGAACAAGCGATTCCCATCCTATTGGAAGGGAAAGACCTCATCGGAGTGGCACAAACCGGAACTGGAAAGACTGCTGCCTACCTCCTGCCCGTATTGAACCAACTGAGCAAAGGCTCTTACAAAGAAGATGCCATCAACTGCATCGTCATGGCACCGACACGCGAGCTGGCCCAGCAAATCGACCAGCAAATCGAAGGTTTTTCTTACTTTATGCCTGTATCAAGCGTTGCCATTTACGGAGGAAACGACGGAATCCGTTATGAACAGGAGAAAAAGGGATTGGCACTAGGAGCAGACATCATCATCGCAACACCCGGACGCCTGATCAGCCATTTAAACTTGGGAAACGTCGATTTGTCCCATGTCTCTTTTTTCATTCTCGACGAAGCTGACCGCATGCTCGACATGGGATTCTATGACGACATCATGCAAATCGTCAAGAAATTGCCCAAAGAACGACAGACCATCATGTTCTCTGCGACTATGCCGGAGAAAATCAAGCAACTGGCTAAAACCATCCTGAATAACCCCGTCGAAGTCAAAATCGCCGTGTCCAAACCTGCTGAGAAAATCATTCAAACAGCTTACGTGTGCTATGAACGGCAAAAACTGGGCATCATCCAATCCTTATTTAAAGAAACAAAACCTGAGCGAGTCATCATCTTTGCTTCCTCCAAACTCAAAGTAAAGGATGTCACGAAAGCACTCATGCGCTTGCATCTGAATGTCGGCGAAATGCATTCCGACTTGGACCAAAAACAGCGTGACCACATCATGCACGAATTCAAAAACGGACGCATCGACATCCTAGTCGCAACAGACATAGTCGCACGAGGCATAGATATTGATGATATACGCTTGGTAATCAATTATGACGTACCCCATGATTGTGAAGACTATGTCCACCGCATTGGACGTACAGCACGTGCCAACCATGACGGATGCGCCATCACCTTCATCAGCGAAAAAGAACAAAACAATTTCAAAGCCATCGAAGATTTTATCGGCAAAACCATCTATAAAATACCCGTACCCGAAGATTTAGGAGAAGCCCCTGAATACAAGCCTCGTAGCCGGCAGGGTGAGCGGACAGGGAAAAAACGAGGTGGCCGAAACACACGCGGCAGAGGTGGAAAAAGCTCTAGAAAGCAAACAAACAAGACCTCAAACACAGCCTCACAACCCAAAGCTTGACATTCTAATCCCAATCAGCCATTGACCCCAAAAACCAGTCTTACAAAAAGAACTGCCCAAAAGCTGATTGGGATTTAAAATATGGCAAAGAACAACTATTGCACTTGCCGTTGCTGTTCTGCATTATATCTGCTTCCCATTACAGGAATTGCGCTGACCAAATGCTCCAACTCAGTCCATTCCTCTGACGTAAGACTGAAATCCAAAGCACGTAGATTTTCTTCCAGATGAGACAACTTGGTTGTCCCGGGAATAGGCACAATCCATGATGCCTTTTGAAGTAGCCAACCTAGTGCCAGCTGTGCCGAAGTCATGCCCCGTTCACGCCCAAAGCGTTGCAAGACATTTACTATCCGATAATTGGCACGCATCGCTTCAGGAGTAAAGCGAGGCAATGTGTTGCGGTTATCATTATCCGGATCAAACTGTGTATATTCATTCAAATCTCCTCCAAGAAACCCACGATTCATCGGACTATAAGGCACAAAGCCTATCCCCAACTCGCGGCAAACATCAAGGACGCCGTTCGTTTCCACGTCACGATGCATCAAGTGATATTCGCTCTGGATAGCTGTGAGCGGGCAGACGGCATGTGCTTTACGGATTGTATCAGCATTGACTTCACACATCCCCCAATGCAGGACTTTCCCTTCTTTCATCAAATCCTGAATGGTCCCCGCCACATCCTCGACCGGCGTATGGGAATCAAAGCGATGCTGATAAAACATCGGAATCACATCCGTACGCAGCCGCTTAAGTGATTCTTCACAATAGCGGCGGATTGTCGCCGGACGACTATCCTGCCGGCCTGTAGCCCTGCCGTCGATGACTTCATGGCCGAACTTTGTCGTCACATTTACCTTGCCACGAAACTCACCCAATGCTTCGCCGGCCAATTCTTCGTTGTTCAGTGGACCATAGATGATGGCCGTATCAAACAGCGTGACACCTCTGTCCATCGCCTCATGCAGCAAGCGGATACATTGCTTCTTGTCAGGATGCTGACTTCTGTTATACGTCATCCCCATCACACCAAAACCCAAGGCGGACACTTCAAATGCGGCCTTACCTGTTCCCAGTATGCGATGTGGCAAGCCGTTCCCCCGTTCTTTGACTGACGCACTACTACCGGAAACGGCCTGATTGGCAGCTTGCAGCTTGTTCCATGCCGGAGTCACGGCCAATGCCGTCCCGACGGTCGCCGCATATTTCAAAAATCCCCTGCGGCTCAAATGCTTTTTACTAGAATCTTCCATAACAATCCTACATTTTTATTGTTTATCACACACTGCAAAGATAGAGGAAGCGTAGTTAATAAACTTTGCTAGGCAGCTCAATCTGTTTTGCCCACCAGCTCAAATGCTCTTACCGAAGCTATTGCATGTATCCTGGTCGTCAGTATAAGGCTGAAACAATATTCACCGCCTCAAATCTTGATTGCATATTTACGAGAACAAAATGTCACCATCAAATGCAATACCCAACCGAATACAACTCCATACTCTCCAACAGGAATAGCAAAACACATCAGCTTCCGGGCCGGCTCCAGGGTAAGCTCGGACGGAAACCAGACTAGGCAAGCGCCGAGTCTATAGCCAGGTCGGACGCCCTTAACAAGCATAAGGGAAACTACCGGCAGATGCATCCGACAGATTGCAGGCTATATGATTAGCCCCTATCAAATGTAAATATTTACTCAAATATCATACTCACTAAAGACAAGGCATTTTCTCTTCGGGGATTGACGACAGTCTCGTGGGGGTTCAACGAGATGCTCGTCGGGGTTTAATGAGGCCCTCGTTGGGGTTTGACGAGGAGGTCGTTGGGGTTCGACGGCAAAGTATTATAAATCAAATAATTGCAAATAGCTCTTATGAAAGATGAGCCATAATCCATTGAAACCAATTTGTCTGAATATTTCAAACTTCGACATAACAGGTTGTACAGTTCTACGAACGAGAATGATAGGCCTGACAGACGAACAAGAAGATTGAAGCCGTGCACGGAGCGAAGCCGTCCGACAGTACAAACACCGTCCCGGCAAGCGCGTAATCCTCAGCTGACTTATTCAATTCTGCACATTTCCTGCCATAATCTCACAGAAATATTGTAAGTTTGCATAAAAATCAAAATGCTAAAGGCGTCATGACACAGAAAAAAACAGGAACAACCTCTACTTCTACAATAACCAAGGGTGCTTCAACTCTACGAAACATTATTCATTTCCTGCAAGGTGAAAACTTTCAATTCATCATTGGACTGCTATCTCTCATCTTTGCAGTATTTCTATTGGTCTCTTTCACTTCATTCTTTTTCACCGGGGCATCCGACCAAAGCATCGTGACCGACCCCGAACCGGGAGAATTGCTATCTACAGACAATCATATTCAAAACTCGACAGGAGCGCGCGGAGCCGTCTTGGCTGAATTCTTTATCAACAGATGTTTCGGTCTTGCCGCCTATTTCATCGTTCTCTTTTTAATCGTCGCCGGACTGCGGCTCATGAAGGCTTATCGTTTCCGCTTGTGGAAATGGTTCTTAAGCTGTGTTCTGCTCATGATATGGACTTCCATCTTTTTGGGATTCTTATTTGAAAACAACATCCTGAACAGCTTCATCTATCCGGGCGGCTTGCATGGATACAATGTCAGCCGATGGTTGTGCTCACAAATCGGGCACATCGGTGTCGCCCTTTTGCTTTTGGGAGTGGCATTAATCTATCTGGTATATATGAGCAATGCGACAATCCGCATCATACGGCGTTGTATTCATCCGTCCTTCAAATCCACAAAGTCCCAACCGAGTCCTGTCGAGAAAAAAGCAGAGCAAGAACCGGCCGTCACCCATCCGGAGGAAACGGTAACGGAAGACAGCGAAAAAGACGATACACCGGCCGACAATCCGGAATCAACACTGACATTTGAATTGGACACGAAACCTTCGTCAGCCAACCAGTCCACCACAGAGAGCACTACAACAGTCAAAGAAAGTGCCTCTACGGCTCATGACGAAGAAAAAAAAAGCTCTTTCCTGAATAAGGAGACGACGGTACCATCTCAAAAAGAACCGGAATTCAACATAAACATACCAGCGGACGAAGAAGAGACGGCGTATGTGAAACAACTTCCGCCCTATAATCCTCGACTCGACTTGGAAAACTACCATGCACCGACTGTCGACTTACTGAAGAAATATGAAGACAATGCTCCTTCTATCGACCGCAACGAACTGGAAGCTAACAAAGACCGCATCATAGAGGTGCTTCGCAGTTTCGGAGTGGAAATCTCGTCCATCAATGCGACTGTCGGTCCGACTGTGACACTCTACGAAATCACGCCCGCACAAGGTGTGCGCATTGCCAAAATCCGCAATTTGGGCAGTGACATAGCCTTGAGCCTGGCAGCTAAGGGCATCCGCATCATCGCCCCCATCCCCGGAAAAGGGACTATCGGCATCGAAGTCCCGAATTCCAAACCGCGCATTGTGCCTATGCGTGACATCATAGCAGACAAAAAATTTCAGGAATCGACGCTGGAACTTCCGATTGCACTTGGCAAGACTATCACAAACAATGTCTACATCGCTGACTTGTGCAAAATGCCACATATATTGGTCGCAGGCGCCACTGGTCAAGGAAAATCCGTAGGCCTGAACGCCATCATCACTTCGCTGCTCTACAAGAAACATCCTGCGGAACTGAAGTTTGTCATGGTCGATCCGAAGATGGTGGAATTCAGCATGTATAATCCGATAGAAAAACATTTCCTGGCAAAACTTCCAGACGGAGAAGAAGCCATCATCACAGACCCGACCAAAGTGGTTCAGACACTTCAATCGCTTTGCGTCGAAATGGACAACCGCTACGAACTATTGAAAGCGGCCAATGTCCGACAAATCAAAGAATATAATCAAAAATTCATCAATCGACAATTGAATCCGGAAAAGGGGCACAAGTTCCTGCCTTATATAGTGGTCATTATCGACGAGTTCGGCGATTTAATCATGACTGCCGGCAAAGAAATCGAAACTCCGATAGCACGCATTGCACAAAAGGCACGTGCCGTAGGCATACACATGATCATAGCGACCCAACGTCCGGCAGCCAACATTATTACGGGTGTCATCCGTGCAAACTTCCCTGCCCGCATCGCATTCAAAGTGTCAACGATGATGGAATCGCGCATCATTCTGGACACTCCGGGTGCTGAACAACTTATCGGCCGCGGCGATATGCTCATCTCACAAGGCAACGAGCTGACACGAATCCAATGTGCCTTTGTCGATACGCCCGAAGTAGAAAGCATCGCTGAATATATCAGCCACCAACAAGGCTATCCGTCAGCATTCTACCTGCCGGAATATGTGGGGGATGAGAGTGAAGGCAGCGTAAACGAAGTGGATATGAACCGGCTCGACCCGCTGTTTGCCGACGCGGCACGCCTGATCGTCAGCTACCAGCAGGGGTCGACATCGCTCATCCAGCGCAAATTTTCCATCGGATACAATCGCGCAGGCCGCATCATGGACCAATTGGAACATGCGGGCATTGTCGGTCCCAGTGAAGGAAGCAAAGCGCGTCAAGTCATGTGCATTAGTCTGGACGACTTGGAGACCCGACTATCCAATCTGAACAACACCATTTGATAAAATCTGAAAATCATGTACTACAAAAGACTAAGACTACTGTTATTAAGCTTATGTTGTCTGACATGTTTCATCGAAACGCAGGCACAAAAAGACACACGTGCACGTCAAATACTCGACCGCACAGCTGCCATCTTCGCACAAGGTGGCGTGCAAGTCAGCTTTTCCATCCAAACAAACACCCCGGGGAGTGCTTCCATGAAAGGCACAATCCTCATCAAAGGAGATAAGTTTCAACTGGAAACCCCTTCAACCATCACATGGTTTGACGGGAAAACCCAATGGAGCTACTTGGTGGACAACCAGGAAGTGAACATCAGCAATCCGACTCCAGAGGAACTGCAAAGCATCAATCCGTATTCCTTTATTGGACTATACAAACAAGGTTACCAATACCACATCGGACCATTGAAGCAATATAAGGGCAACAACATCACAGAAATCAATCTGCAAGCAGAAAACCCGCAACAGAACATCCAACATGCGACATTATACGTAAGTAACAAAGACGGACAGCCTTTTTTTATTAAAATAACAGATTGCAACA
>OIWT01000684.1_pt1 | contig 46303 bp, 52 predicted proteins | sample 1587701 | NCBI WGS metagenome assembly OIWT01 (sample SAMEA3888904, study PRJEB22519) | human gut metagenome | biome: human gut; feature: human-associated habitat; material: faeces | place: Denmark | collected 2009 | reverse complement strand
TTAATTCAATCGCCAAAAATCTTCACAAATTGTAAATCTGCCTGCGCTTTTATTCATTTTTCAAAAAAGCGGAATTCAACCCTGCATTTTCCAGTTTATATTTTTCCGGCTTAATTTACTAAAATCATTCTTAATGATAGAATATCGAGTTATGAGTAAATACATTCTGGTTACTAGCGGAGTTTGTTCCAGTCTTGGAAAAGGTGTTGCCTCGGCAACTATTGGAAGTCTTCTTGAAGGTTATGGCTTAAAAATCGCAATGATAAAATGCGACCCTTACATAAATCTTGATGCAGGAAATATAAGTCCTTTTCAGCATGGCGAAGTTTATGTAACAGAAGACGGCGCGGAAACCGACCTTGACCTAGGAAATTTCTCGCGCTTTACAAGCGTTACAATCACAAGCGACAACTGCATTACAATCGGCAAAGTCTACGACCAGGTAATCAGAAATGAACGTGCGGGACGCTACAACGGACGCACTGTCCAGGTAATACCGCACATCACGGATGAAATCAAGCGAAGAATCTTCTCAATCGGGCAAAAGACGCAGGCAGACGTTGTTATTGTTGAAATCGGCGGAACCGTCGGCGACATTGAATCAATTCCTTTCCTTGAAGCCGGAAGACAAATGGTTCACGAGCTTCCAAAAAACGAAATATGCACGATTCACCTTTCGCTTATTCCTGTGATTACAGGCGGCGAACTAAAATCAAAACCAACGCAGCATTCCGTAAAGCAGCTTCAGGAAGCAGGAATCCAGCCGGACATTCTTCTTTGCCGCTGCGAAAAAGAAGTTGAGCCCGACATGAAAAAGAAACTCGCGCTTTTCTGCAATGTTTCAACAAACGCAGTTTTTACCTCATCAAATGTTGAAAAATCAATCTACGAAATTCCGATTATGTTCCATAAAGAAGGACTGGATGCGGCAATCGTAAAAAAACTTGCATTAAAAACAGATTCCGCAAATTCGAACATACGGCAGTGGACCAGCTTTATAAAAAAACTGAACGAAGGCGGTCCTAAAATCACAATTGCAATCGCAGGCAAAAAAGATTATCTGGACGAATGTTTCAAATCCGTGCGCGAATCGCTTTTCCATGCGGCGGTAACATCATTCGGCGCACAGCTTGAACTGAAAAAAATCGACGCGGAATCCCTGGAAGTAACAGATACAGTCGCCTCCGCTTTTGAAGGCGTTGACGGAATTATAATTCCTGGAAATTACGGCCAGCGCGGCTTCCTTGGCCTTTTGAAGACAGTAAAATTTGCCCGCGAAAACAACATTCCTTACTTTGGAATCGATGTGGGAATGCAGCTTATGGCAATAGAAACAGCCCGCTCCCTTATAGGCTGGACGGATGCGGACAGCACAGAATTCATACAGAATTCTGAACACGCAATCATCAGTCTTCCGGAAGAACAGGCCGGACTTTCCGTAGCAGGCTCTGAACAGCTCGGCGCACTGGGAGTAAAAATTGTAAAGGACACAAAATTGCATCAGGCGTACAAAAAAAGTTCCGTTACAGAGCGCCACCGCAATAAACATACATTTGACAAAAAATATTCAGAAATAATGAAACAAAACGGGCTCATTATTTCGGCAGTCGCAGAAGACGACGACAGAATCGAAGCCTTTGAATGGGAAAACCACAAATGGGGAATCGGAGTGCAGTACCATCCGGAATTTATCTCGCGGCCGGCAAAACCGCATCCTCTTTTTACGGCATTTTTAGGAGCCGCGCTGAACAGATAATGAAAAATCCACATTTATCTTTTATTCCGTTGATTCTTTTGTTTTTTTTCGCAGGCTGCTCGCTTAAATACAGCACAAACTATCAGGATGAAGAAAATGTGCCGGAATTTATTTTTACGGACGCAAATTACAGCCGTTACGAAAACAACAAGAAAACGCTGAACCTTTCGGCGGCAAGGCTTGAACAGTATTCAGACGGAAAATCGATGTACGCAAAAGACGTTGAATTTCAAGTCATGAACAAAGAAGGCGAGCTTTTAACAAAAGGTTCGTGCGGGCTTCTTTCTTCAAACACAGATACGGAAGAATACACGCTTTACGACAACATTGAAATTGAAAACACAAAGGACGACATAAAGGTTTCCGCCGGCACATTGCGCTGGAACGGAAAATCAGAGCAGCTTACAAGCAGCAGAAACGATAATGTTACGATAAAAAAAGGAAACACAACAATCCAGGGGTCGGGATTTTCTGCAAGCGGAGTAAGCAAAAAGTTTATTTTCAATGGTGTTGTAACAGGCCAGTACATTTCTGATGACGATGGAGAACAGGTTGAAGAAAATCAGTAAATTTTATGCGGTTATATCACTTTTTCTGTTTTCTGTTTTTGCCGCAGGAAAAGCAAACGCCGAAAAAATCACTTTTTCCGCAAACAGCATGACGGGCGTTGTCGGGGACAAATCCGATTCAACAACACTGAACGGAGAGGCCTACGTGCTTACAGATTCAATGGAAATTTTCGCAGACCAGATAGGACTTTCCGGAAAGAATTTCCGTTTTATAGAAGCGCATGGAAACATAAAGGGAAAGAATATGGAATCTGAGCTGGAGTTCACCTGCGATAAACTAAAATACGACCGGGAAACAAAAATAGCCGAGCTTTCTGATAATGTAGATTTAAAAGACATAAAAAACGACGTAAACGCAAAGGCCCAGATAATTGAATACAACCAGAACACAGAAACCGCGGTAATGCAGATAGAAATCCAGCTTACCCAGAAAAACAATGTCTGCACCGGAGCGTACGCAATTTACCGCAAGAACGACCAGATGCTCGAGCTTAGCGGAAATTCCCAGATAAAGCAGGGAGAGGACACTTTCCGGGCGCAGCAAATCACCCTGGACTTGACATCACAGGAAATAACCCTGGACGGACGCGTAAAAGGCTCTATAATCGACGAGAAAAAAGTTGAAAAAGAAGCGGGTGAAACAGAAAACACCGGCGCAGAACAGACTGAAGAACAGGAAAAGAATGAAGAGCAGGAAACGACTGAAGAGACCGCGGAAAACATCAGCCAGAACCAGGATGCGGAAAATTCATCCGGCGAGAAGAATCCTGTAAGACAGAACACTGAAGACAAAACTGGAAAAGATACAGAAAAATCAACTGCGCAGGAGAAAGCGGAATGAACGGAACAGACACCCACACACTAAAGGCATTCAGCCTTTTTAAAAGTTTCGGAAAGAAAAAAGTTGTGCAGGGAATTGATTTTTCAATGCAATCAGGCGAAGTTCTTGGACTTTTAGGTCCTAACGGAGCAGGAAAAACCACAACATTTTATATGATTGTAGGATTCTACAAACCTACAGCCGGCGAAATTTTTCTGGACGACGAGCAGATAACTCCGCTTCCGATGTACAAACGCGCGCGAAAAGGAATCTCGTACCTTCCGCAGGAACCAAGCGTATTTAAAAAACTTACGGTAGAAGAAAACATCTGGTCGATTCTGGAAACAAGATTCGACCTTACAAAGGCGGAAAAAAAACAGCGGCTGGAACAATTGATTGAAGAATTTGCCATAGAGCGGATAAGAAAACAATATGCCTTCACACTTTCCGGAGGAGAACGGCGGCGCACAGAAATAGCCCGCTCGCTTGCCGTCGAACCGAAATTCCTTCTTCTGGACGAGCCGTTCGCCGGAATCGATCCTATTGCCGTCGCCGACATCAAATCGATGATCGGGCTTCTGGCAAAACGCGGAATCGGAATCCTGATTACAGACCACAATGTCCGCGACACACTGGAAATAACAGACCGGGCAATCATCGTAAACAAAGGCCAGATTATGATTCAGGGAACAAAGCAGGAAATCATAGATTCCGAACTTGCCCGAGAGATTTACCTTGGAAAAGACTTTTCTATGTAACCGCGGCAGAAAAATATTCAATTTATAAGTTTTTTTATTGATTCAAAATCTTATAAACTGCTATAATAAAAACATCGGGGCTGTAGCTCACCTGGCTAGAGCGCTACAATGGCATTGTAGAGGTAGTGGGTTCAAGTCCCATCAGCTCCATAATCTGCAAAACAGACGCAACCGCTCAAAAGGGCGCTTTACTCAGCCTCATACATCTGAATATCTTCTATTAATCTTAATTCCTGGTTTGTAAATGAATTTTCAGAAAAATTGTCGTCAGGCTTATACCAGTCAAATTCAGAAAAGATTTTATTCAAGTCCGCTGATTTAAATTTATAGCCATGCTTTGCATAGACAAGGTTCCGCAACAGGCGTAAAGATTTTTTCGAGCCGCGGTATTTATAAACATTCAGACGCCCATAGTCAGAATCATTCCAATAAAACAACGGAATTGTCTGAATTATATTATCAGTCCGTTTTAAGCCCCACTTTCCAACGCTTTCTGTACTGTAGATATTTGCAGAAACCCCTTCTATTTTTAACACATAGTCTGATAAAACCAGAGCGCCATAATCATCCGCGTAACTTGGCCACAAGTCAAATTTATACTGCATATTATAAATTGTAACATTGCTGCCGCTTATAGAAATATTTTTATTATGAAGCGCATCTGCAAAAATTATATGCAGGACTTTTTCCGCATAAGCCTCGTAGTCAGCTTTTTTTGTTGAAATTCTATGATATGACAAACCATTTTCATCAAGAATGTATCTTTCTTCCCCACGTTTTACAAACGACCACTTTTCAAAATCCTTTGCATAGACCGCATATCCATCAGAAAAACGAACCTGAGAATAACATACATAATCCTCAAGAGATAAAACATCATAATGAGAGGCTGCAATAGTATTCAGGGCTTTTTCGTAAGACATATACTCTTTTAAAAGCATTTCCATCTGAACCGGCATATAAGTTCCAATAAAATCTTTCGGCACATTGAAAAGTGTATGCTCACCAGCAAAAAGACCAGATAAAAAAAACAAAAAAGCCGGCAATAAAAAAAACTTGCGTAAAACTCCCATAAATCCACCTGTAATAATTATTGTAATAAATTTCAACCTTCCAAATTATAACTGAAAAACAAAATATATTTGAATATGCCGAATCTTATTTTTATGATATTTTTATGGAAATTGGAGGGAATTTTTGATTTTTTTTATAAATTGCAGAAAGAAACGCACAGAATGCTTCTTGAGATTCTGGAAATTCATATAAAACAGGATTTTTCAGCTCAAAGGAAAATATAAGAATTTACAGTCATCATCGTAGTCAGGAACCGCATACTCAAAGAACAACTTGTCATCCAAATTCTCAATTTCCTTGAACCCGAGCCTGTTTGTATAATAATCAATTAATTTTGGTGTATTTATGGAAAAAACAAATAAATCCTGCAATGCCAAGTATTCTTGAGCTTTCTTAATGCCTGGAACAATATGATTCCAGAATATGAACTCACCTATTCTTAACGCAGATGAAGATACTACAACTGTCTTATACCGTTCATCAACAGCAAAATGAGTCAGCTCAATCGCAGGAATCAAAAATGAACTTTCTTTTTCATTATATGGCAATGTTGCCGCCTTTAAGGAATAAAAAGCAACTAAATTATCAGAACCAGTTTCCCTTACCAAAAATGTTTTATTCAATAGCTGTTTTTGGTGTTTTTTCGCAAATTTAACTAAATATTTTACTATCTGAGTTTCATCATGTTGAATTCTAAATGACTTCAGTTCATAAGAATTCAAATCTTCTGACAATTCTTTTATATAAAAAGGAGAATTCATCATTTATTGAAAGAAGCAAGAGGCTTATAATTTTTTATAAATTCTTCTGAACGAGCATCTACAGTTGTCGTATACTTATTTTTTACCGGCTTAGCATTCAGAATCTGCTTAATAGCCTTTTTTCCTTCCTTGCCCTTAAACACGATTGCATTAACATTCATATTATGCATAAGCCACCTCCATCTGATATAAATGTATAGTATTTTCTATTAAAAGTCAATTTTTTTTCAGAAAGAATGAACAGAATGTTTTTCGAGATTTTTTCCCCGCGGACTGTTTTTTTACTTAGGCATTACACTGGGAAATCTGGATATATACAACTGACTTTCAAAATTAATATATTTCTCTTACAGATATAGCAAGATACAGAAGTTCTGCCCCTAGAATCACGATACACAGCTGGCTAAGAAACCGAGATATTGTTGAGCTCTTTGTTCCTGCGAAGTCTTGCATAATCCAGATTTTAAACGTAGCGAATTCGATACGTTTAAAACTGACGCAGGAACAAATGCGTTACATTTTCTATAAAGGAATGGAACGAAAATCTTTGCGGAAAAGGAATTATAACAAAATCCGGCAGATATGGCGGCGGAATTTTTGCCTATTCTGATATTGCCCTTGAATTTGCTTCGTGGCTTTCGCTCAGCTGGAATCTAAACAGAGATCTTACAAAGCTGAATTACCATATTCACACTGGCGCAATAAAAGAAAACCTGATTTTACCGGAGTTAACTCCCGCGCAAAAGTCATTTGTGTATGCCGACGTGGTGGACTTGCTGAATGTCGCACTTTTTGATAAAACCGCAAAAGAATGGCGGACAGAAAATCCAAAGAAAAAGGAAAAGATCCGCAATTATGCAACCATAAGCCAGCTTCTAGTGCTTGTTAATTTAGAAAGCTATAACGCTATTTTGATTGAACAGGGAGCTGCGATTTTCTAAAAAGGTGAAAAATGATAAAGTTAAACTAGTTTATCTATTTCTTCTATAGGCAAACTTTGATTTTGCCTGGAAAAAGAAATGCTATCTTTATCCCACCTTTTATAATTATGCAAATCTTTAAGAGTTACCTCATCTTCTGTTACAACAACAAGATTAGTTCTTATACCTTCAATATTATCAAAAACCTCAAAATATGCGTCTTCAATCTTACCTTTTTCAACATCATCTGAAGTTTCTACAACAACCATTACATTTAGCTGATAAATCTCATCAGGTGACAATTCACTATCTTCAACTTCAAAAAATATATGAGAAACTTTAGATGATATTCCTTTTTCTGTTATTTTTGAAACTTTTGCCTTTGCTAAGCGAGTATTAAATTCATCAGGGAAGGCAGCTCGTGTGTATCTGTTTCCAAGCCATTTTTTTAGGATTTTTTTATTGTCAGATGTTAATTCAAATAAAACATCAGAGAATTCAAATCCAACCAACGAATCTTTCTTTACAAAAAATCTATTATGAATAATAAATTCTAAAATCTGCTCTTTGTTTTCAAGATGAAGTTTCCGGGGATTCTTTCCGTTTTTACATGATTTATCATCTGTTGGATTTCCAATAATAAACTCTACAAATGGCTCTTCTTCTTTTTTTTCATGAACGATATCGCAGTCTTGAGTGACAACAACACAAAATGATTTTTCAGACAATTCTACATTTAATTTTATTGGACAAAAGCTCTGCAAACTTTTTAATACAGAGGAATCAAAAATATCGCATTGTCTTAAATCTTTAAGTGTATTCATATCAGTCTACAGGTTTCCCTCAAGATTAAGTTCTTTATCAGCAATAGAATGAGAAATCTGAAATTCCGAAGCTCTGCGACTTTCGATATTCTCTGCTCGCAAAATAGACTTATTCAAAGCAACTTGAACAAGATTTTTTACTAAATCTGTATAAAGATTTTTGTTTTCAACAAACAACTGGTATAAAGATTTATCTTCTCCTGGAAGCGCCTTATCAACAAAACTATGATGAATTGACTGATTGCCAGCACCATCTATTTCTCTTGCAATAGAGTAAAGATGCTCAACTTTTGCGAAATTTTCTGCATCAGGTTCTGAGTTTCCGTCAATCCATGCATATAAAGAAGGACGGGAAATGCCAGCAATTTTGCATAAATGAGATTTTCCAAGACTGTAAAAAGATAAAACTTTATGGATTTTTTCAGCAACTGGAATTGTGTCAACAGCGGATTTATCTTCCATTATGTAAACATACGGAATTGGTCTTTCAAACATCAGTGCCGATACATTTGCAGATGCAGGGATTGCCACAGTGCCAATCATAAGCGCAGCTGCAAATGCTGATTTTGATGAAATACTAATATTATAATTTGTAGAGCCTTTATCAACAGATACATTAAATAAATCTGTACTTGTTGCAGACATGGTCATCATTTCCATTTTTCTTTTCCTTCTTTACTGACTACAGACATGAACAAATCATGGGAATTGTCATGCATGCCATAAAACATATTTTCAAGAAAATTTTTATTATATTTTTCTGGACCGGCGGCATTATATGAATGGTCAATATCAATAAGCCCGATAAGACAGTCGGGCTTTAACTCTTTCTTCATTTTAGGAGGATTTGGCATTAAATCTGGCGGTAAAAATAATCCTTTTTCTCCTTGAGTGATTCTAAATACAACAACTCCTTTTTTATCTTTAAGGATATCAACTACACCTGCCTGGCTAACTGTACAAATTTTATTCGCAGAACCAAAAATAGCCGCCTGACTTACATTAAAACCGTCACTGATATAGGAATCAATAGAATCTCCTTCATTTATTGGAATAATGCGATCTACATAACGCAAGCCAAGTCGCTGAATAAGAACCGATGTTTCAAAATTTGAAGCTGATGATGTAAGCGCATCGCAGATTTGTTGATATTTAGCATAATATTTCTCAAACACATCATAATCCGCAGTTTGATAAGTGAGTTGCTTTGAATCCAAAATAACATTCTCGTAACCTTCAAAAGAACTAAAAAACCATTGCTTAGATTCTGAAGGTACTGGACCATTATTTGTAATTTTTACTTCTAAGCATGGATTTTCTATGCAATTAACAAACCCCAACTTCAATAGTTTTTCTTGAATTTGAGGAATATAATCTTTTATATTCATAAATGGAGAAAATCTTATTTGAATTAACACTAGAGCTAACGGCTGTTTTGATAATTTTTCAACCTGTCCCTTTCTTTGAGCCATAACACACCCCTACTTTACACTCTACTTTACATTGTATATAACAATCGGTCAAAATTCAAGGTTACATAAGTCTTTTAATGTTCATGCACATTGGACAAATTTTCTACAACAACCATTACCTGTCCATTCGTAAATCCATTTTGACAATGTCTTTACATTCAGACCGTTTTATTCTGCAAACTGTGCGTATGTTTTTCCGGATTTTTCAAATTGTTCTAAAAGTCTTTCTTTTTCCGATTTGGTCAGTATTGCCTTCATTTTTCCACCTCGGAAACTAGTGTAATCTGATTAGGCTCATTTGTTTACGAGGCTAGAATTGACGGATACATTTTTTCGAGTAATCAATGCTCCTTTTACTGCACAAATAGAACTAGAAGCAAGCTTTTGTAAAGCAATAAGAACAAGCTGTACCTGACTGATTTCCTTAGCTGAGAGTGTCTGAGCATAGGCTTTCCCACCTGAAATAAACTCTGTCATTTTTGCATAAAATTCAGCTTCTTCTGAAGTATAATTGAATTCCGCATGATGTTGCACAATAATAAAAATCATCTGGTAAGGTCAAATGTATCAGGGTAATAGAATTTTGCAAACTGTCATAGACGTTCATAAATATCTGTATTTTATCATAATTAATCAAGATTCCAAAAATCGAAATTATGTTTTGCTATGTCTTCTTCAGTTTCTTTTACTTTTGTAGATATTTCCTGAATTATTTTTTGATTCAATTTAGGTAAAATAGTTATAATGTCTTTATTTTTGATCAGTTCGTATACTCCAAATCGATCTTCAAGGGTTTTATAGTATTTATAACTTTCTTTTTTTTCAACAAAATTATTTAATCGTAATTTTTGATATAAATCCAAATCAATTTCATCAATATTTCTAGGAAAAACAAAAAGTTGTTCGTTTTCAAGAATTTCTGGCATAAATAGAGTTGTGGTTGTAAACATAGACCAAATGACAATCGAATCAACTTTTTCCAATGGATATGTGTTTAAGTACCCAAATTTGGAATTATACAAATATGATAAATATTCTTCTCTTGAGGTACCATAGTTTATTACTATGAATCCAATTTTAATATTATTATCATTTGGACACTTTTCTATAATTCTTTTTATATTATGGCCAACTTGTCTATAATTTGAACTTAATTCTATTCCTTTTTCTTTTATTTCATTAGGAATACAATCAGAAGTATCTGGCTTAAAATATTTTTTATAAAAAAGTTGTCCATTGTTTAAACTGTGAAAATCGACCATTTTTGAATCTTTTATTTCTGGCTCGCAGGTTAGAGTTTTTACTTCAAAGAGTAATTTTATTCCATCTGTCCTTTGAAATGAGTATTCAAATACTTTATTCATTTCACCATTGGGTTCATATTCGATTTTCGTGTAATTATCGACTTCATTGTTTACACAAAATAGACCATAAAAGAGATATAAGAAAATAGAGAACTCTCCTAGATTTTCATTGTATGATTTTAAATCTGTTTTACCATTTTGCGCACTTATTAGTTTCCGTTGTAAATAATCTTCAATAATTTTTGTATCTCTGAAGTTTTTTTCTAAGATATATTTGCAATATGCTAAAGAAAAAATATAGTTACCAAAAGGAAAACATTTATGGAAAGGGTGATCAGCTGGATATTTAGTTTTTAATGTGTAATAAATGTATTCATAGTTTTTTGTAATTTGTGTTTTTGCTTCTTCCCTATCCAGGTTAAAATTCTTTAGTAGAGAGTTAAACTTATTAAATTGGGCTTCAAGAATAGCTTCTTTTATTATATATAGTTGGGAATCAGTAAGATATCCATGAGTATTAAGAAAGCCCCGTTTATAAGGATTAAAAATACTTTGTATATGGTCGCACATTGTTCCATTAGCGTTTATAAGAGTGACGGTATCGCTATATTCACTTTCTTTAAGTTTGTCAAGAATACTGTATGGACCTAAAGTTTGATTAATTACTCTTGAATAATAATTTATTTCAGTTAGTTTTTTTATCTCTTGTTCGCTATAATAATAGCTGGATGGAACTCTAATAAATATAACTTCTTTTATGTGTTTTATTAGTTTTGAATCTATTTTGTAGTCATTGTATAATAGATTTGTCTTTAACAATCCTGTTTTTTTATTTCCTAAAAAGGCACTAAATTTCGAAATATTTATGATTTCTTCTGTTTTAGAAAAAGATTGGAATATTACAATATTATTTTGTGATTCATTTTTAGAAAATGCTGTTTTCGATAATGTTATTCGTTGCATTAATTTCTCGTTATATGTATTACAGTAAATGTAATTCTCTTTTTTAAATTCGTCGTCTAATTTTTTTTCAATCTCATTTGGAAAGAGAAGATTTGATAAAATTATATTCTTATTATTTTTTAACATTTCTATATAATTTGAAATTTCATATTTGATAAATGAAAAACAAACGGCTTCTTTTGTATCAATGGAGACTGTAATTAATTGATTGACATCTGTTATATTTTCAATTAAAACCGTGGTAGGAGATGTAGTGTTTTTAAATAATTCTAGAATAAATAAAATATTACGGAATCGGAAAAGAAAATCTATTTCATTATCAACTGAGAAATTAGAAATTATAATAGATTTTGTAAGATTATATCCTATTAATTTAGTAAGTTGTTCAATTGCTATCTCAAAACGTTCAATGAATAATTCATTTTCGAACTGAATTTCATTTAAGCAGTCGTATTCCTCTGGAATAATTATCTCTGGAAAATTTTTATATCTGTTCAATAAGTTTAAAGGTGAATAATTTTGAAAACAACCATCATTTTCGTATTGTTTTAATAATGTTGATTTAAACAACTCTTATCTCTTTTTCAATTTATATTTCATTTTTTATACATATTATTATAACAAATTAACATTTGAATCAATATAATCTTTAAAATCATATAGAGATTATGCGATTGCATAATATAAGACAAAAATACTCACTTCTAAAAAGACAAACAATATGTAGTGCCATCCAGTTTGTAAAAACGTGGATTTAGCTCCAAAATGTTTAAAATGAGTGCGTAAAACGACACAGAAAAAGGAGCAGATTTAAGGTGCAAACAGCCGATAAATTAAGCAAGGCAGTGCAAGCTGCTTAGGATTTCACGGAGCCGGTATTATTACGAACCGGGCTCAGGGCATGATGAAAAAGATTTCAATCTGCTTGTGAAAATCAAGGAAGTCCAGATTGAGCATCCGTATTACGGTTACCGCAGAATCTGGAGAGAAATAAACAAAAAACGGTGGAGGCACTACAGAAACAACTGTACGCCGTGTAATGCGAAGATTCGGGATTGCGGCGGTATTTCCGGGCAAGAATCTTTCCAAGGCCTGTAAATATCACAAGAAGTATCCGTATCTTCTTAGAAACAAGGTAATCAGATATCCGAATCAGGTATGCTCAACGGATATCACTTACATAAAGCTGCCGACAGGAAGTGTTTACCTGATGGCAATAATCGACTGGTTCTCAAGGAAGGTCTTGAGCCGGCGCGTATTCAACACGATGGATGCGCTGCAATATGCAAATCTTCTGAGGGAAACAATCGAAGAATATGGGTGTCCTGCAATCTTCAACACAGACCAGGGAAGACAGTTTACATCTGATGTTTTTATCAAAGTTCTTGTCGATTACGACATCCAGATCAGCATGGACGGAAAAGACCGGGCTTTGGACAACATCAGGATTGAGCGTCTTTGGAGAAGTCTCAAGTACGAGGACATCTACCTTAAACGCTATGAGACAATGAAAGAGTTGAAGGCCGGCATAAATGCCTACTTCAACTTCTACAACACAGCGAGGTTTCATCAGTCGCTGGATTACAACGTACCTGATGAAATGTATAAATGCTTCCAGTACAATGAACTGGAAAGAAAACGGGCTGCATAAATTTTTACACCTTAAACCTGTAAAATTTTTGTGTTGACTAAATGGCGCAGTTTAGTTTACGCAGTGTAGATTCCATTGAATGCTTTGAATTATGGTATCTTCTTCATTTTAATTATTATGAAACTGGGATGCACCGTACTGAATTAATGAGAAGATTGGAATTACCAGAAATCTTGGATTTATTCCTAATGTAAATTTCAGAAAAGTCATTTACATAATACTGAAAGTCTTTGACATATTTTCTTCTGTCAGATTTGGAGATAAAAATCAGTTTGCAGACAAGAGCAAGAGTAAGACAGTTAAAGGTAAATTCAAAATCCGAAAGACCTTCTTTTCTTTTAGAATTCCATTTTAAGTTTTTACTCATTGTCAGTTGATCTCCAAATATTCAGAGCGAATAAGTAAGTCTCTAACGGAATTGCAAACAGTCTCAAAAATCAAGCCGGTTGCATAAGGTCTTGTCTTTGCAAAAGATTTCCATCTCAACTGCATAGTTTTATCATTTTCAATTTCTGTCAGTATTTCTTTGTAATTGCTGAAAAAATGTGCTGTATTCCTTTTTTTACTTGTATTTTCGATTGCAAGTTTTAATGTATTTGTCGGATGCAGAAGCAAAAAAGGACGGAGAGCATAAACGTCATAAAAATCACGCGGCCTTGTGTTGGCAATATTTCTTGAAAGAATAGTTTCCAGCTTTTCCGCCATTACAGTTTCAAGAGGGTAAGACTTTATTTGAATACAATCTTTATCGAAAAGACGTTTATAAGAATAATCAATTTCAGACGGAGTAATTTTATCACCGGTTGTAACATCAATCGAAAACGGAGCATGAATCTTTCCGTAATCTGCAAAAAGAAAAACACGTAAGCCTGGATAATCGTCTATTTCACGGATATCTTCGGTTCTGTCAAATGTAAAAGTAAAATCATCATCAACTTCTGTTGAGCAGATAAATTGAATAATTTTTGGAAGTTCTTCTTTCGTTAAAGGAAATCCTGTCACTGTTGTATCCATATCCATGGTAGACCGGTTTTCAAGACCAAGAACCGAGCTTAAAAGAAAGCCTCCTTTTAGAATAAAATTATCCTTGAATTGGGATCTTGAAATTCGGTCTAAAAGACATTCCATAATGTAGTTTTGCATCACAAGCTGTGGAGCGGCATTTATTTCTTTGGCCTTCTTGTTAATTAAGGCTTTTAAGGACATATCATTTTTTGTTTTCACAGGACCGCCTCCATGTAAGGCCTGATTTTACTTTCAGCATTAAAAAGACGCGCAAACTTTATCAACTTGATATTGTCATGTTCTTTTGATGTCATATATTTTTTTATTGCTGGAAGAAAGCGTTCGATATTGAATGCAGAAGGTCGCCTTATCATGTCGCACAAAGTTCTTTCAATACAGTAAACCGGAATTAGGTTCTGAAATTCAGTTTTAACAGAAACAATTCCGGGTGTAAGCAATTCTTTTTTTATCTGAAAGACAGAGCAATCCTGCCTTAACGAAGCAGAATTAAAACCAACAGGAACAGTTGCATTATATTTAAAGGGAACCTGATCGGAATACCCCAGAAGGTAAAGGGCTGTTTCATGCGAAAAGACGATTGAAGGAAAACGAAGATGAAAAATATATAATTCATCCAGGGCTGTTTCCGGAAGTTTATATATTCCGTATGAAGCTTTTTCCAAGCTGCCGTTATTTTTGAGAGTCTGTAATGTTCTCGGGTCAAATCCAAAGTTTTTGCAATTATCCGTGGTTATATACCCACCATGTGATTTTGCAAAATCTAGGATTTCTATATGATTTTTTGTCATCTTATACACAGATATTAACATAAGTGTGTATAAAACACAAGATATAATTCTGCTCATAATACTTACCCATAACACCCATAGAACAGGTAGGTCTCATAGGTTTCCTACCAGTATTTCAATTCGTGGAAGAGCTTCTTCTGGACTTCATAAATCTCGAACTGCCCATAATGCCGTTTATCAGAAAAACAAAAACACCTGTATTAAAGCAACTTGATACAGGTGCAATATTTTAGTAACTTATTTCTGATTCGAGCTCTGCAAATTCTTTTTGTAATGCCCAAATATCATCAATCTTTACTTTCTCAGAAATCTTTCTTGTTTTATCGGGCACATAAAGATCTCTAAAATAAGTTGGATTAGATAATAGTGTAAATAAATATCGGTTTCCTGTTTTTATCAATTCTAATGGATTTTCAATACTCGTATAAAAATCTAAGTCAGACATATGGTAAAAAATTCCCTGGATATCATAACTGGAAATTTTTATTTCATTATCACTGTCTTCTTTTAATGTTTTTGCAAGACGAACTAATGGTCTGTATTTTCCATATGCTTTTTTATCTTTTTCCTCAACCAACGTAATGTTCCAAAAAGGAAAATTTGCTTGGCGTTGTTTTGTCTTATTATCAAAAATTTGTACACCCTTAAAATCATCATCTTGTAACTGATAATACATTTCTGACTTATACCAATTCGAAGGAACCACATCAATATTTCGACGCAAACTTCCGTCTGAAATTTTTATAGACTTTGAATTAGCTTCAACATCAGCAACTGTATAATTCTCTTTCAGTATTTTTATACAGGAAGCTCTTAAATCAGTTAAATCGTCAATAACATTACCTTGATAAGGATTTATAACTCTAGCAGGATTTTCCAGTGTTACAAATTTATCAATGATAACCAGTAAATCAATATCACTATGATATTTTATATGAGTATTACAAGTGACAGAACCTTGATAACGAAAATCAGGAGAAAAACCATATTGTTTTAGTTCCTCTTTAAGATGACCTTTTACTCGTTCTCCTTCTTCATAACTGATTTCTGTAGAACGTTTTGGAAGTTGTTTCATTGAATCCAAAGCATATTCAATAGCTTTTTCTCGTTCTGTAAATGAACTTGATTTTTGCAGTCTTTCAGCAAAGTTCTCATAACTGCTGTCAAATATCATGCCTGGATTACGTCTTTCTTGAAGTCTATGTAATTTATCTGTATAGTTCATTTTCTATTCCACCTTTTTTAAATTCATTGTTCCGTATGAACTTCTGTCACAATCAGTATAATAACGACCAGAGGCCGAACCTTCTTTTAAGTTGAAAGTGAGTCTGCAAAATCCTTTATGTTGATTTAACCCTTCTTCAGTTTTATAAGGTTCGTTCTCATACATATAAGACAACACAACTTCATTGTTATCTCTTTTTTCTAAATCTCCTACAAGGCTGTAAGAGTGAGATTTAGATTTTTCTGTTGTTAGTTTTACAAAAAGTTCATCATAACTCTGTTCAATCTCAATAACTCCAGACCAATTATTAGTAACATCATTCTGGGAATATTTTTCCCCTATCCCAGTACAAAGATAATGTCCTGAAATATTCGGAATTGACACTTTTGAAAAGAGTTTCCAAATAAAATTCTTGAATAAGAACCATAGACAAGCAAAAATGAGAACACCAGAAAAAGAAATTCCAATAATACCTAGTTGATGATAAATATTGCTTATTGTTATATTTTTATCAACGATCCATTCTACAAGTTGATTTACTACTGGAGTGATTAAAACCGAAATTGCAGAAATCCAAAAAATAACATGAACTTTTGAATGATTACGTACTGTATAATAGTGCATATCAATTCTCCTCGGGAGATACCCCTATTGAAAAAAATTCCTGCCATAAATAAAGGCAGGATCCAATGCTCTAGAAACTCTATTTACCAGAATGTTCTTTGCGAACACCTTTGAATGGAGTTCCGTCTTGTTTTACATCCATAAAACGGCCAGTTTCTGAATCTCTTTTTACATATTGCTTAGTAAGCGGATTGTATGTTTGAGAACGCTTTTTTACGGCACCGTTTCTATGTCCATCTCCTTTAGGTGGATTTGTTGCCAAAGTTTTTACCTCCTTGACAACATTTGTATAGCATTGCGTTTTCAATCGAAAACTGATACCTTCAATTTTACGAAATTAGAGTAGGTTCTGTTATACAGATGCTGCCTATATTTTTAAGAGCAAGTTAGAGGCTTGCTCTTTTTTTGTCTTAACGACCTAATAATAAAATAATATCAAACACTGACATTCGACAAGAAAATTCGACTCAATTTTTATTCTTTTTTCTAAAATTTTTTGACCTATTTACGTTATTATGTTAAATACACTATCAATTCTTGATCTATTTGCCGATAATTAATTATATTAATACAAATAATATTAGGAGTGGCATATGATTCTTAAATTTTCAATTAAAAACACTTTTTCTATAAAAGATGAGCAAACTATAAATTTTGAAGCCACCAATTCTTCCACAAAAGATTCATTACATTGTATCGAATATGATGGTAAAAAAATCCTGAAACTTGCTTGTATTTATGGAGCCAATGCGTCTGGAAAAACAAGATTACTTGAAGCTTTAAATTTTTACATGAATTTTATGGTTGATTCTTTTTCCGATTACAAACCAAGCGAACTAATTCATTTTACACCGTTCAAATTCAATGAAAAAACCGTAAATGAGCCTGGTGAATTCAATCTTGTTTTTCTTTTATATGATGAAGAAGCAAAAAAACTTATAAAATATGATTATTTTCTTCAGTTAAAAGAAACTGGAATCATTTACGAATCTTTATATTATTCTCCAAAAGGTCAAAAAAAATTGGTTTTCGAAAAAAATGAAAATTCATCTGTAAAATGGGGAACTTCAATTTATGGAAAAAAGAAATTAATTGAAGACGTCATAAAAGAACGTACTAATTGCACTGTATTATCAGCAGGCGCACAATCGGGAATTCCCTTACTCAAATGTATTTATGATTATTCAAAGAACCGCTGTCCATTTGTTCTTTCTTCAAGAGGAAATTCACTATCATCTTATGTAGCTGATCAACTTGAGGAAAACAAAGATTTTAAGAACAAAGTAATTGATATGCTAAAAAATTCTGATTTAGGAAACATTTCAGATATAAAAGTGCAAACAACGGAAATTCCGGATGAAATAATAAAACAATTCCCACAAGATATTCAGCAAGAAATTCTAAAGAGTGGTGAGAAACCAAAATCACGAAAAATCAACATGGTTCATCATTACGACAAGGATTATGATATTCCGATAGCCTTAGAATCAGAAGGAACAAAAAAAATGATTGAATTAACTGTTCCAATTACAGATATTACTGAATCAGATTCTCTTTGGTTGATAGATGAACTTGATGTCTCTTTGCACCAAGATCTTCTTAACGTCTTCTTACGGCTTTTCCTTGAAAATTCAAAATATTCACAACTTCTTTTTACAACACATAATTTAGATTTACTCGATGAAAAAGATCTTCTACGGAATGATGAAATTTGGTTTTGTAATAAAGATAATAATGGTTGTAGCAACTATAAAAACTTACTCAATTATTCAGGAGTTCGAAAAGATATTTCAAGAAAGACGATGTACTTAGATAATAAATTTGGAGCAATTCCAAACATAAACGATAAAGAACTGGATAAAACTTTTGATATTAAATAGTTTTTTATATTTTATATCCTAATGTGAGAAAATGAATTATATTTGATGTTCTGGGAAAATTATTTTCAAATTTTCAAAAGAGCAAGAAGTTGAACAAGTCGTTTTGAATAAGTAATATATATTCAGAGAATATACATTACTTATTCAAAAGAAACTTTAATCAAAAGTGTTCATTATTGTGAAGATTACTTAAAATCGGTAATTGAAATAGTCAATAATTGTTCAGTCCCAAAACACCCTAAATTTATTTAAGCAGCAGCTTTTATTGCTGTTGTTTTTTCCCTGTAGATTGAAGGAGGCCAGCCGCCTGCATTTACTGTTGTTACACGCTGTCTGTTGTAATAGACGAAGGCGTACCGCCAGATAATCTGTTTTACTTCTTCAACTGTCATGTTTGCTGTATTGATTTTATACAGCTTTTCCTTTTTAAGAGTGGCAAACCAGCTTTCCATTCTGGAATTATCATAACACTTTGCAACATCGCTCATGCTCTGAACCGCAAGATGTTTGCCAAGCAGTTCTTTATATTTGCCGTTTGTGTACTGGCTTCCGGAATCAGAATGAATTATTACTCCGTTGCCGGGATTTCTTGCCTTGTAAGCTTCTTCGACAGTTTTCATGCAGCAGATTGCCTTTCTGCATTGCGCGTTTTACAGTAGAATAAGACTTTTTTACGCCCATCTGTTCAAGAGCCAGCTGCATGCGTTCAACTCCGTAATTTACGTAGTCTTCAGCCTGCTCAAGAATCTTATGCATGAGTTCAAGAAGTTTTTGCCACGGTTTCGGCTTATTGCGGTTACGCAGCCATTTATAAAAGCCGCTTTCACTGACCGAAAGAGCTTTGTACATCATGCGGACTGAGTATATTTTTTTCTGTGTGGCTGTAAAAATATACTTGAAATATCCGCCTGCTTTTATTTCTTCCGGTCTTCGACGAAAAAACAGAGCGCATCCTTAAGAATTGAATTTGATTTTTTTAATGATTCAACTTCTTTTCGGAGTCGAGCAATTTCATCCTCAGGCTTTTCCGACCGTTTTGATTTTTCTTTTTCCTGTTTGCCTCGTTTTTTTCGCCAGTCTGAAAGAGTTCCGTAAACTACTCCCAGCTGTTCGGAAGCTTTTTTCAATCCGATTTCATCGGACAATTCCAGGGCTTGTTCCCTGAATTCTTTGCTGTACTGTTTCATTTAAATACCCCTTATATTTTCGGGTATTTAGTACTGCACTTTTATTGTATCCTTTTAGAAAACTATACCTTAGACATACCTCTTTTTCTATGCCTTCTCAGGCAATCCACAACTTTTGATTATAACTCTATAAAATCATGCTGACACCTTTCTCAAAGTATGCTGATACTTTGTCCAAAACATGCTGATGTTTTTAGGTCTGTATGCTGACGTCTTTTAAATTTTGTACTAATGTTTTTAGCCTGAAAAATTTTATGAAAATTTTCAAAAATTATGGTCAAAAAAATTGACAGCGAGGGCTTTTAAACGTATATTTTAAAGTAGAAACAGACGGCAAAGCATTCCGTATGAAGTGCTATTCTAATATTAATGCAGGTCTTTTATGGCCGTGCATAAAGGAAACTGCCGGTTGTAAAAGACCTTTTGGAGAATTCAACTATGAATTTGAAGAAGGTACAGAGGGTTAATCCCCAAAAACGTGAGGAGAAGAAGTTCTACTTTTCTCCCGAGCAAGGGTCTTTAATTACCCTTGATGACATGGCTGCCAGAATTGGCCAATCATGTTCGATTAGTCCTACAGCCATTAAGTATGTTCTGACAGCGTTCCTGGAACAGCTGCCATATTTCCTTAAAGACGGTCATCCGATTCGGCTGGAACCGTTCTGCAACATTAGGTTGTCTTTAAGTAGCAGGGGAAAAGCTACTGCCGAAGAATTAACGAAAGAGGACATAATTGAATTTCATATCATTGTGTCGCCGTCCAAAAAGTTCAAACAGTCTATTAATGATGATGAATTTAAAAAGAATATAAAGATTGTCTGAAACTGCTGATATTATACTGAATTGGGTTCTGTTTTATTGAACCTTGTAAGATTTTTATTCTATTGATACTGAATTTATAACGAAAAATCATGGCTTGAGCCATGGTCGAAATCTGTCCGCTTAAAGCCCTGTGCTTCAGGTTACGCCCTTTTTTCTGGGTCTGAATATGAAATTAGAGTAGGCCGCTAAGGTTTAGAAAGTCCGTCTGTTTCTTTTCTTTAAACCCGTTCTGGTCGAACTTTTCGGGGGCTGCCAACGGCAGCCCCTTTATATTTTTAAAGATTGTTTTTGAAGTAAGAAACTGATTGTTTTTTGAATGTTCTGATTTCTCTTTTGGTAACGGAAAAATATATCCCTAAAAATGCGGGCGGCTCCTGCCGGCCGTCCAACTAACATTTGCTTAACCTGTGAGGTGTACATGGTGCGATTCTTGCCGAGGAGCGAAGCTACGACTAGCAAAAATCGTGACATAGCCGAGTCAGTTTGTAAAACTACCCAATAACCGCCCTTGTCCCGTAAGTCAAACCACCCCTATTAGCAAAAGATAAAATCTTGTCATAAACTTCTACCCGAGGTGGAAGAAATGGTAAGAACCAAAGAAGAAAGAAGGAATCTGGTGGAACAATACAAAAGTTCCGGACAAACACAGAGGGCATTTGCCGAAAACAACGGCGTAAAATTAAAAACATTTTGGAGCCTTCGCAAAGGAACCTGCGGACTTCTGGCGGTTATAGAAAATGAAATGCAGCGGAGCGCGCGCCTTACTGCTAAACGACTGAAGACTGGTAGAAACTTTTACCGTGGAATATTAAAATTACACCGTTCCAGCCACAGGGCCAATGGCTTCCTGATTAAAATGAAAAGCATCCGCTATTGATTTCGGATGTGTTTTTTGTGCGTAAATTTCAAGGGTGATTTGACGTTTACCCAACAACAATATTGTAGATACCGTAGTCCTCAGCACCGAGCGTATTTAGGACAACTCGCACAGTGTACAAACCAACCAGCATTATCAAAATCTAGCGGAAATAGAGAAGAAGCGTGTTTTTGGCGATGCGAATTATTTTCCATAATGATAAAAAAAATAATTCTAATTCACATTATCGCAGAAAGAAACACTCTTGTCAATGATGCTCAAATCTTGAATATTATCTATCGGCCTCCATTCAAGAGCCTAAACAACGGTGGGCAAATTTTCTTTATGGCAATTCCAATTCCAGTTCCCACTGCGACTACAATAATGGTCGGAATAAAATATTGTAACAGAGAAAATAACGTATTCTTCATCGGGAAGAATTTAATCCAAATTTTCGAGACAACCGAATTCAATATGGGTGAATGAATTACAAAAAGGAAAAACGAAAATCCCGCAAGATATTTTAGGACTGCATACAGTTTTTCATCTCTTATCAGGATGGAGGAAATCTTCAGCAAAATCACACAGGCACAGATTACCATAAACCAATAATCTGTCCCATGGTCGCCCTTCCCTATCGTATATGTATAGATAAACGATAACAAAAACAATGTGATTGACTCGCCCCAAGAGATACTGTCCACCGTCTCAAACAACGGAATGTCATAGCAGCTCCAGTAAAGTCCCAATGTATAGAAAAATAATGCCTGACTTACCACAAAATAGACTTGAACAGGAACAAAGTACACCACAGAAATGAAAAACAAGAATCCAAGCGGAAACTTCTTTATGAAATATTTTAGAATTGGAGAAAGAATCGTAAGAATTATAAGGTCACGTACAAACCAAAATTGAATCGCAAGCTCCGGAAGTTTAAATCCTCCACTTCCATCTGGTCTGTAACCCAAAATTTTATGAAACCAATCAGCAAAAGACCAAGAAAGAATTGTGTTTTCAGGCTGACTTAAAAGTTGAGGAGCGACTTTTGCGATAATGAGTTTCAATACCCCATAATAAAAGACATAAATCCCATTCCAGAGTAAAAACGGCACAAAAAGCGATTTCGTACGTTTCCTTAAAAGTGTTCCGTAATCATCATTTTTCTTTGCCTGCAAGAATGCGGAGAACAAAAAGAAAAGTGGCACGGCACATCTAGCAATTCCAAATGTTATAAAAAGCTTTACCCACCGCCCAACAACATTTTCAACAAAAACTGGTGGAGTTCCTCCAATTTCTATGATTGCTTGAATTGAGTCTGACGTATAACAGTTATGAATGAACACCACAAAGACTATAAGAATAAAACGAAGGGATGTTATGCGTTTAGAATCCTCCTCCGATATTTTACCCTGAACAAAATTTTTCTCTATGGAAGGATTTAGTGTATTTTTATTATACTTTTTTGTACCCCCCCCCCGTGAATTTAAATCCTATCATTTTTCCACCATCTTCATAAAATCTATTAAAATCTGGCTATCTTACCCCGTTACTTTTATTTCTTTCAATCGTTGCAAAGTAACCGTCAAACCAACCCTATTAGCAAAAGATAAAATCTTATCTTTTTATTTATAATTTTTAACTACTATTTCTTGTATTAAAAGAAATTAGTTATTATATAATAATATCTTTCCGGATGATTGTGTCAATACAAGAACGAATTGAACGATTGATATAAAAAAAACATATTTTTATATCAACTAATAATTACAAGATATTAAGTAACTCTTTTAGAAACTCTTAATGCCTTTAATTTTTCTGTATATTTTACCCAAACTAGAATAGATAGTCGGATTAATAAAAAATAAAAGCAATGCAATTTTTCTTCTAAAATTATTTTTTTCTAATAAAAATCTCGGAAAACGCTTTCGAAAATTTTTCATCAATTCATCCCGAATTTCAGGATACGCATTCGGCGTTTTATCAAGCATATTTATTAATTGAAAATAGGAATTGCTAAGTTGTGCATTTGCTACAGAAACCGCACTAGGAGCATAACGCTTAACTATTTCAATAATTTCTTCACAAAGCGGTATTAAATTTGCGTCTTTTGGAGTAAAATTTTTATTTCCAGCAGAATTTTTTCTTTGTAAATAGTGATATTTAGGAAGCATATTGTAGGCAATTTTACCGCCAAGTTCAGCTCCTTTTGCTATAGCTTTTATACAATAAAGTCTATCCTCTCCATTAATATAGTTTTCATCATAAAAAAGTCCATCTATTACAGTTCTACTAAAAAGTTTATTCCATGTAAGAGATATTCGATTATAAATTTCTCTGTTAATTGCATTAATACAGTCTATAGTATCAAAAAAAGAAACTGGTTTCCAAGACAGAAGATCTAATCTATCATTATCAGATTCTAAATAATTATCCCAACCAACAACAGAGATTAGAGCATCATTATCAGTTAAAGTCCTATATAAAAATTCATATGTATCAATTTCGACAAAATCATCAGGGTCTATAAAACCTACATATTGACCTTGAGCAATTTTTAAGCCTTCATTTCGCGCAGAAGAAACTCCACCATTTAGCTTGTGAAGAACTTTCACTCGTTTATCTTTCTCAGCCCATTTATCGCAAAGTATACCACTTTTATCTGGACTTCCATCATCGATAAGAATAATTTCTATATTTTTCCATGTTTGATTAACAAGACTGTTAATACATCGATCAATATATTTTTCTACCTTGTAAACAGGAATAATAATAGAAATAAGAGAGTCTGTAACCATAATCTATTACATCCTTCCATCCAGAAATTTTCCAGTTTCTTTATGATTGAAATTCGGAATCATTTCATTGAACAAATCAATCAATTCACCACGAGTCCAAACACCTTTCTTTTTCATTGAAGAAATTGTATCTGTAAAATGCTGGAGCAATTTTTCGTCGTAATTTACTTCATTCTTGATTACGCCAAGTGATTCGAAGCGGTCCATTACAATTGTTTCGTTTGCTGTGTAGAACTCTTCAAAATCTTTTTCACCGGTTGTATCGCTTTTAAAAAAATAAACCGGATATTGATGTTTTGCCTTAAGTTCTAAAACACTTGCACGGGCTTCATCTTCGGTTGCGCACTGAACAGGTTCATATCCAAGATTCTTTAGATATTTTTCTGCAATTGAGCTGAATGTAACAAGATTCAAATCATGGTCCAACTTCGGAAAGAACAAATCGCGGTTTTCTCCAAGCAGACATGACATCATACAAAGTTCACCAGCTTCCTTAGGAGTTACAAAATAACGGCGAACATCATTTGGAGCAGAAAGCGGCTGATTCTTTTCTAAGCGACGGTTAAATCCGTAAAGCAAAGAACCATCACTGAATGCAACATTTGCAAAACGTGCTGTTGAAACCGGCATTTCTACTGAACGTCGATTCAGGTAAAACTCCATAATACGTTTTGAAGCACCCATCATATTTACTGGGTTTGCAGCCTTATCGGTAGAAACACAGAAATATTTTTTTGCACCCATTTCGTGAGCCATCTTCATTGTGGAATCTGTATTGAAGATGTTTGTCTCTATCATTCGCATTAAAGTAAAGGGATCCTTTTCAGAACGCACATGCTTTAAGGCTGATGTATTAAAAACATAATCATAACCGCCGATTCGTTTTTTCTGATTTTCAATAAAAGCCTTAAAAATATCAGAACCGCAGTCAAGTGCAAAGGTCGCAAACTCGCCGTCACCATATCCCACGGATGAACGGATATCGCGAACCAGTTCAACCATGTTGTTTTCTGAAATATCTACAACATGCAGAACTTTAGGATTGCGGACAAAGATTTCACGACAAATTGCAGAACCTATTGTGCCGGCTCCACCGATTACCAGGAACTTTGAATTCTTTACAATTTCAGAAAGAATTTTTTCGTTAGTTTTAATGTCTGCTTCCAATAAAGGAGCTGTACGTCCAATAAAAGGGAGAATGTTATCAATCATAATTTATTTTCCTTACAGAGATATTCCGTGATGATATACTTACAAAACTTTTTCTTTCCTTTTCCAAAGAGAGAAAAACCTGCTTTGGAGATTCCTCTCATTAAAGCTGTATTATCATCACAACAAAAAATATAAAAGACTTTATACATATCAACCTGCTTACACATTAAATAATTTAGCATTAATGGATAGAATCCATTTCCTCTATATTCTTTTTGTGTAAAACAAGGACCAAATTGTAATGTATTTTTTTCCATATATGGAAATCTAAGATTCTTAGTCATTTGATAGCAATAAGAAACTTCAATTCCATTTTTATTGAATAAGCCATAACGCTTAAATTCTTTTCCGCATAAAATCTTATGCAGAATGACAAACACTATATTTTTGTACCCCCCCCCACAATTTACAAGAAATTCTTCTAATCTCAAAATCTGATAACAGAGTACATGGAACCACATCTTTAGCGGATTTCTTGTAGTATAAATACATATTCATATCCCCGATTTAGCAAATCCATGGTTTAAGTTCTTCGGGTACAGGAGGAAGTCCCTTAAACCATTTTTGCCATACACTTGATTTTGGTTTTAATACCGCAATAACTGTTGCTAAGATTAGTTTGAAGTAATTACCGAGGGTCTTGTGTTCAACATACCAACATTCAAGCTGGCCTTTATATGGAGTAATTACTTTGTCGTGAAAATATTCTGGATTATCTACTTTATGAAGTATATCTTCTTCATCACGAAATACTACTGAACCAATACCAGAAAGCCCGGGAACTGTTCTTGCCATAGTATTTTGAACTTCTTCATTATAAAGTGCAAAATGCTTTGGAACGAAAGGTCTGTACCCAATTACACTCATTTGTCCGATAAAAATATTTATCAACTGCGGAAGTTCATTTATCTTTGTTTTGCGCAGAAAATTTCCCATCGGCAGTATACGAGGGTCATGCTCTGCAGTAATCAAACCGCCAGCCATATTGGGACTGTTGCGAAGCATTGTAGCAAATTTTAAAACTTTAAAAGGTTTATTACCCTTCCCTATTCTGGTCTGGCCATAGAAAATATCATGTTCACCGGTAATTTTTAATCCAATCATAATCGGAATCATGAATGGGAATAAAATTACAATTGCAAAAAATGAAAATAAAATGTCAAAGAATCGAGTCATAGAAATTCCTTTTGAGAGTATATTTTATTGATTGGCAATTTCAGCTAAAACTTCTTTTATAGTTTGAACCGTGTATTCAATATCCGTTTTAGTAAGCTGCGTTGTAGCCGGAATATTCAAAACGCGACGGGCGTAATAAACAGATTTTTCCATTTTGTATGTTTCTTCACCAAGGTAGGGTTTCTGTTCATTAATCAAGCCCCAGATTGCACGGGTCTGAATCCCCTTGTCACCAAGTTTTGTAATTACTGTACGCATTTCAACATTGTGGAGTTTATCCATATCAAGAACTAAAGAATAAAACCACTGATTTGAATATGTTCCTTTGCGAAATCCCAATAAATAACCGTATTCATAATCCCTAAAAAGTTCTACATACCGGTCATAGTTCTTATGCTTTCTTTCAATGAAGTCCGAAAGTTCTTCCATCTGGGCAACACCAAGGGCAGCCTGAAGATTTGTCATACGGTAGTTATACCCGATTTCATTATGGATATAATAATGCGGATCATCTTTTGCCTGTGTTGAAAGATAGCGCAGATGGTCTACCATTTTAGGTTCACGACAAGTAATAGCTCCACCACCACCTGTTGTTATAATTTTATTACCGTTGAAGGAATAGCAGCCGTAGTCACCAATAGTTCCTGCAAACTTGCCCTTATATTTGCCTTCCGTATAGTGTGTTCCAAGAGCTTCTGTAGAATCTTCAATTACTTTAAGATTGTATTTGGCTGCTGTATCCATAATAGATTCCATATCAGCCATATTACCAAAGACGTGAACAACAACAATTGCCTTTACAATTTTATTAGTTTTCTTATGAACTAATTTTCCGTTTGTAAAATTACATTCTTCTTCACAGAAAGAACGAAGTTTGATTGGATCCATTGTCAATGTATCATCACAGTCAATAAAAAGAGGTGTTGCAAACTGATATTTAACAGGGTTTACCGCCGCAATAAAAGTTACCGGCGGAACGAGCACCATATCTCCAGGTTTTACACCGGCATCAACAAGACTCAAATGAAGAGCTGAAGTACCACTCTGAACGCATGCAACATTTTCTACATGAAGAAATTTTCCAAGCTGCTCTTCCATTTTTGTGATATAAGCACCGCCGGTAGAAACCCATTCGGTTTTTACAGCTTCATCAACGTACTTTTGTTCATTCCCCTCAAAATTTGGAACTGAAAGAGGTATAAACTTTTTATGTTCTTCTGACATAATTTTGTTACTCCTTTAAGAACTGAATTCCTGCATTTTTAACATGCAATAAACATTATATAAAAAAGGATTTGAGCATTTACCCAAAATCCATTTAAATGGCATTAATAGCCTTACTATTATTCCTATAGGAAAACGATAAGCAATTTTAAGATTTGAATAGGCCTTCCTGAAACCAAAATATTTTTCAAGATAGGCATTAAAATTAGTAATGTGTCTAATGTTTCTTGAACCGTTGGAAATTATGACATCTCCAGCACTTAAACGGTCATTCCACTTTGTTAAAAAAAAATCTATCAAACTTGCATTTGTATTGTATTTTTCAAAGTACGGGATTGTCTTTTGCTGCATAAGCCCTATAACTTTTCCCCGAATTTCTAGAATAGTCCAGCCTGCCATTTGGTCATTTTCTTTTAAATAACAGGCGTAAAATTCATGATTGCCACTTAATAAAAGACTTTGAATATATGATTCAAATGATTCTTTATTAACATCTTCAGGTCTTTCCTTCTCGTCATATCCATCAAAAGATGCTTTGTAAACTTCGAACATAGCATCAAGTTCATCGGCAGGATTTATTGACTTTGCGTAACAGAACTTATTGGCTTTAGTAATTTCGTAGCGTTTTTTTGATGGCAACAAAGACAAATCATAAGCATCTGTTTTTACTGTAAACCACCAGGAAGTTTCTTTTCCTACATCAAAATCAGTAATATAGGATGCAAACAAGGACTGCTGCCCCCCCCCGTTCGTTTGTAAAGTATTTTTAATTTTCTTAAAAGTCAGATTTTCTTTTACCGGAACTTCTGGATTTTTTAGAATATAAGCATGGTTATAATAGACAAACTCTGGCATCGCTACTTATTACCTTTACTACGAAATAATTTTTGGAACATAAAACCTCTTAACCAATTTGGCATAAGTGCTTGAACACACAAACGGATAAAGACATTTTCCAAATACATTGGGAATGAAATTATTTTGTGATTAAGCATCCATTTTTGAAGTTTTGCTTCGCTTTTAAAATATTTCCAACCACCACGGCGTTTATACATTTCCTTACCAACTCGTACATAAACCAAAGTGTCTGGAATATTACAAAAAACAGCGCCTTGTAAAAGCATTCGGCAATACAAAAAATAATCTTCGTTATAATGCCAATCCTGATAATTCCCGGCTTTTTTAACCATATGACTATGCAACAGTATAGTCATATGGTTAAAAGGACACCTCCTTCGGAGGTACCTTTTAACCATGTGATCTTCAAGAGGGACTTCTCTTTTGCCAACTACATTTTTTGGATTGTCAATAAACTCTTCAATTTGACCGCCAATTACATCGTATTCCGGATGTTCCATCGCTACTTTTAATTGCTTTTCAAAACGGTCAGGAACACTAATATCATCTGCATCCATTATTGCAATATATTCGTATTTCGCATGATCAACGGCCAGGGCATGTGCCATGCCCTGGCCGTTATTTTGCGCACTGCGCAAAATAACGGCCTGGAATTCGCGCTCAAAGCGCGTAACTTTTTTATCAAGTTCTTTTGGTATTGGACCATCAACTGTAATTATAATTTCGTTCGGTTTTACAGTCTGGTTATATATGCTTAAGAAAGCTTTTTCAAAATCTTCAGGATTGTCATTTTTATAACAACCAATAGTAGCTGAAAACTTTGGATAATTTATTTTTTTTTCACTCATTCTATTCTCCGAAATTTAAGTCAACTATAAAATGCTTTTCTCTTTTATCTACTGGTGGAATCTGCATATAGTCTCCATACAAAGAAGAAAGATACTTATCGTAATTCTTACAAATAAAGGCTTTATGTCCTTCAAATGTGCATTCAGCCGGAGGAACTATATCGTCTCTATTTTGAATCTCTCCAAAATAGTGGGCACGTCCTGTCGGAACAGTAATATATTTTGTTTCTTTTTTAGAATATTTTTTCGCTACTTTATCACATTTCTCATACCATTTTTGGTATGATTTGTAAGAAAAAAGACGGCCAATAAAAAGTCTTTTACTCATAGACTTCTTTCCTTCTTTAGTTGAAGTTAGAAGTTTTGTTACAGGGCAGTTTCTCCGCTGATAAAGTTTTGTACAAACTCCTACAAACTGATAAAAATTATTCCAAAAACCATGCCAAAGTCTGGCAATTTTTCCATTGGGAACATTTTCTAACGGAAACAAATCAATACCAATAGCTGGATTTTCTTCAGAGAATTCATAAACTGTTTTAATTACAGTGCCTTTCTTTTCTATTTTAATAAAAGGAAGATTATAGTTTTCACTTACACCTGGTCCTACAAGATTATATTTTCCAGGAAAATGTTTTTCTAATGCTGCAGGAAACTTATCATAGTCACTTCGAAGCATATTTAGATCCAAGTCGTCATCCCAAGGAATGAAACCCTTGTGGCGCACAGCACCTAAACAAGAACCACCTCCCAACATTACAGATAAACCTTCTTTTTCACAGGCTTCCTGAATATCAAGAAACATTCCTAGAAGAGTAGTTTTAAGTTTTTGAGCTTCATCTTCTTTTAATTCCCTAAGTGGGATATCAGATTGCAAAAGCAACTCTGTAAGATTCATTATTATTTCTCCAAAGATTCTGCAGTGTTTTTATAAGCAGTCGACAAGTTAATTACAGCTTTCCAACCTAAATCTTTCAGAATAGCAGTATCTACATTTAAATACCCATCTGGACGGAATCCTGTATTTGCGCTTAATGCATCTTTGAATACATTTGAGCAAGTGATGTTTTTACCGTTCATGACAGATTCTTTATTGCATCTGTTTCCAGATTCATTAAACTTAGGGAGGGAGTATATTTGTGTAGTTGTTTCGTTACCGACATTTGTTTTTACCTCTAAATTATCCTTACCAAAAGTTTTAAGTACTAACATACCCATATCTTTTACAGAACAGTAAGTGTCTTCATTTGCAACATTATAAGTTTTTCCAATCTCACCTTTCGCTAAAAGAGTAAGAATAGCTGTTACAGCGTCCATTGTATACAAATAAGAATTTTCTTTTGTTCCGGCTGTTTTAAGCTCGATATTTTTATTTTCCAAAGCACAACGCATCATGTAAGCGAATACACGATTATCTTCATATTTTACGCCAGGACCAAAAGTTTGAACCAAACGTGCTACACGGACAGGAACTTTGTATTCACTTGCATAGCTGGCACAAAGATTTTCTGCCAGACGTTTTGCTTCAGGATAACTTGAACGAGACGAAGTTAAATCTATCTTGCCCAAATCATCTTCTGAAAGTTTTCTTTTATCTGTAATTTCACCAAAGACTTCCATACTTGAAAGATGAACCATTGCGTTCACCTTTTTATCTTTAGCAAGATTTAACATGTTGTCAGTGCCGTCAATTATTGTCTTAATAGTTTCTACCGGATGTTCTGTAAAGAAAGCAGACGCTGTAGGACAGGCTCCGTGCATAATGTAATCAATTTTTTCATTGATTTCAGGCAATTTATCCACAGAACCTTGAACAAAAGTTAAAGGAACTCCATCTGCAAGAACTTCTTTATACTGTGCCTTTGCTTTTTCCAAATCACGAACCAAAGCAAGCACTTTTATTCTGGATTCCTTTGTAATCGATTGGTATAACAAAGCGCAAGTGAATGTATATCCGATTAAACCTGTTGCTCCGGTTACAAGAAAAGTTTTATCATTGAAATCTGCCCACGGAATAAAAGAAGCGTTTACGCAATAATCTAAATCTTCTTTGAATACTTTATTTTCTGTCCACATAATTTTTTCCTATAAACCAAAAATCTGCTGATTCTCACGCACTTCATATAAAGCTCGTGAAGTATAAAAATCAGCGGGGGTTGTAATTTTTATGTTGTCGAAATTGCCAGGAACTGTATAAAGTTCATGTCCGTAATACTGCATAAGACAGGCAGAATCTATCATGTTGATTTTGCCTTCTTTTTGTGCTTTTCTGTGAGCTTCCAAAAGTTCTCCCAAATAAAAACTCTGAGGAGCTCGGGCTAAAGAACATTTTGAACGGTCTGTAATTGTTTTGATTTTATTGTCTTCTGTAGTAACAATGGTCTCAATAGCGGGAACAACTGTAATACCAGAACCATATTCTTTTACAGATTTTATACAATTTGAAATAAGATCATCATTTACAAAAGGCCGAACTCCGTCATGGACCAAAACAATAGAATCTGCCGGGCAGTGCTTTTCAAGTTCTGCAAGCCCATTGTAAATAGATATCTGGCCGGTTTCTCCGCCAGGGACGACCCATTTTACTTTGTCCAAATCATATTTGTCCAATAATTTCCAAAGAATTTTGATCCAATCTTCCTTGCAGACAACAACAATATTGTCAATTTCAGGATGATTTTGAAAATTCTCCAAAGTGTGAATTATGATCTCTTTTCCATAAAGCTGCAAAAACTGCTTAGGTTTTGCACGGCTGTTCATACGAGTGCCGGAACCACCGGCAAAAATTAATACATTATTCATTATTTTACCCTTTTATCAAAATCCCCAAACATCGAGGAAAGAGGTATTTTAGACTATTTGTTGCATAAATTTTTTTATAATATTTTATAGAATAACCAAGAACTTTTATTTTATTTCCTGCCTTTCTGGCTTCAAAGAAATCTTTAGCTTTATATATGATATCTTTTATATCTTCATTCGCACCCGGAAATCTTTCAAGAAGTTCTTCACAAAATATAAGTCTGTCTGTTTTAAAACCATTTCGCTTCAACGTAATTTTCAAGCGATCAATAAAAGATGTCTTATGATTTCCTGAAGCATTATTTCCATGAATCCGGTAATTAGTTATCGTCTCAAAAGTATAATTAATTCCCTTTGACGCTAAAGCACAAACTGCAAACCATGCATCGTGATACTCCACTCCAGCAGGGATAGGAAGAGCCTTTTCTAAGAGTTCCCTCGTATACATAGCAGATGTTCCCTGAAATGGATTTCCATAAAACAAAACACGGAACATTTTGTCATTATCGTTCCCATCTACAAAATATCCGTCACCGTCAGATAATAAATTCTCTGTCAAAGTTCCAGTTCCGTCCATAATTTGAGAATTACCGACAGATGCGTCTTTATTTTTTATTCCATTCAATAAAATTTCTAGATGATTAGGCCGCCAGATATCATCCTGGTCACAAAGTGCAACATAATCGCCTTTGCACAGCTGAATCGCATGCTCAAAGTTCTTTGCAAAACCTAAATTACTTATATTCTGAAAAGCGTGGATACGAGAATCTTTTTTTTCATATCCTTTTAAAATGGAATAGGTGTTGTCTTGTGAACAATCATCGCAAACAAACAATTCAAAATCCTTGACTGTCTGACCAATAATTGAATCTAATTGAGAAGAAATATATTTCTCTCCATTATAGGAAGTCATTGCTATGCTAATCATCTAGTAATTTCAAATCCTCTAAACATTCTAAAATTTTACGCCGCAACAATAGGGGGGGGTACAAGTGTATAGCGGGACAATATTTTCCTCTATATATTCTTTCTTTTCTTCATTAAAACGATATTTCCACACTTTAGCTGGACTTCCAAAAACAATTGCATAGGGAGGAACATCCTTATTAACAAATGAATTTGCTCCAATTACGGCTCCATTTCCTATGGTTATGCCTTGTTTTATAATAGAACCAGCACCTATCCAAACATCATCTCCCAATAACGTTCTTTTTGAAATACACCTACCTAACCAAGCAGATGTAGAAATTTCCCAATAAGGATGCTCCATGCCCCCTATTTGAACAGCCGGACCTATCGAACAGTAATTTCCTATATCCACATTATTCAAAACGCAGTTACAAGCAATATAATTATAACGACCAACATTGCAATGATTTGCTAAAACATTCTTTCCAAAATAGGAAGAAATATGAAAGTTAGTCTTTCTAAATGAAAAGGTCATTTTTTTTAATACTGATATACAAAATTTAATAAACTGACGTAACATTTGAGTTATTCCTAATTCTTATTTTGGAATTTAAATATGGCATAAGGCCATACAACATAAGTAATGGATAAGATGTAATCGGATAATAAATCTTCCAAAAGAAAATAAACTGGAAAAGGAAGAGGAAAAAACTCATGTATTTTAATTGAGTATCTTTCTTCTCTCTAAAAAACAAAGTAGTTCTTGAAAAAATATATAAAAAATAAATAATAAATCCTAAAATTCCAAAATACATTAACAATCTAATATAGCCAACATCTGTATAACGGGAAACTAAATTATCAGCAAACTTCCCTTCACCGAAAATTAAAGTTCTTGTTTCTGGAACAAACACAAAATCCCCTTTAGTAAGCTCATATAAACTTCCATGATTCAACCCTTTAGAAGAAAACATTTGAACGAAAATGTCTGTTACCCACCAAATGGTTCTCATATATTTTTCAACATCAAAAAACAAAAAAAATATAACTACAACAATTGCAATCAACAAAAATAAGGAAAACAAAGCTTCTCTTTTTCTTTTACCCTTTGCATTAGGGAAAAATATATAAAACAATCCAGAAACTCCAATTCCCAGGAACATTGTTCGGGCAACCAAGATACCCATAGCACAACAAAATACATAAATAATAAGCCAATGTTTATAATGGTTCTCTTCAGTAAGATATAGATAAACACAAAATATCATTGCTACTGTTAAATCAGCTGTACCCATATCGAACCCAAAAGAGATACCGAACGCACGGTATGCTATTAAATCCTCTAACTTACCATTAATACGATCCCCCATATCTATTATTGTATATGCAGTACGACAAATATCTCTATTAAAGAAAAAAACTGCGACAATAATCATTTGTATAAAGTACACATATACAAATATTTTAAAAAATCTGCGTAATGGTATATTTTTCTTATATAAATAAAATGCAACAAAGTTCGCGGCTAAAATACTTATTGTATTATTTATTACTAAAAGTTTAATTAAAGATAAATCAGTTGAAAGGTTTACCATTAATGTTGCATTTGCATAAAAGAGTAAAAAAGTAAAAAATAATAAATGTAAGTACAATCTCTTAGATATAAAAATATTTCTAAAATTATGACTTAATAAAACAACTGCTAATGCAGCTCCTAACAATCCCAACAGAATATTTGAGGTAAAAACAGGAATAAATCTAATTTTAATATTAAAAACGAGAAGAAAAATTAAAAAGAATGCTTTTATCGAATCGAGAGTTTTTACTTTCATAGCTTAATTTTGACTTTTATTTAAATTAATATACTCAGATAAAAAGAATAAATGATTAACACTGTTATCGTGAGAAGTTTTATTTTTATTGAAAATTTTCTGCTTTTTCATAATATCTTTTATTTTCTTTATTTAAATCTTCGTCAAAATCTCGTTCAGAACAGCCTGTCCATCCGGCAATACACTCTCGTAATCTTTTTCCAATACAGTAAAATCCCTATCCGAACAGTACCGTCCATCCATTTTGCATAACTCAAACAAACTTGTAAGTCTTTCATTCATTCCGGCATTCTGACCTTGTAATTTAATTGAAGCAAACTGCTTGTGAAATAAAATTGAAAATACACAGCAATGGAATGAGTTTGTAATTACATATTGAGCATTATCAATTAATGAAAGCCATTCGGGAACAGTTGCATAAGTTTTTTCAAACTTGTCAACAACACCGTTTCCTGTTATATAAACAACTTCCAATCCTTTTGAAGCGGCAAAATCGTAAACAGATTGGGCATTGAATTTGCCATTGTTCAAATAATAAAAAACCAAATATGGTTTTTGCCGTTGAGTTATATTTTCTGATTTATATAAACTTCTATATTCCTCTGCATTTAGTAGAAGCGTTGGATCACATACCCATTTTGCATCAGACCGTCCGCATTTAGCACATAATTCTGTACCTGTTTTTTCGCGAACTGTTATAGCGTTAAATCTTTTAAGCATAGGAGTTATTTCTGTTACAAAAGATTCATCCAAATCTTTAATACCCCAGCTTGCGGCATATGACATTCTTTTTATAGATTCTTTTCCAAAATTCAAGAAGTAAGCATGAAGAGGAAGTTTTGCTTGTTCCAGAGTACTTCCCCCACAACAAGCCGGATTCCAAACCTGATCACTTCCTACTATATAAATATCTGCTTCAGGTGGATTTTGTTGCAATTCCGAAAAATTGTTGTATACATGTTCAGACATATTTATATATTTTGAACGGAACTCATCAAAATGACGTGAATGTTCATTATATTCGGCCTTAAGTTTTGCTTTATTTCGCAAATTTATGAAAAATTTTACCAACTTAACCGGATTAAATGCCTTATATATTTTTTTTATTGGATTATTTTTTGGAAAGTCTCCCATCGAATTATATCTAATCAAAAACGCATCATGCCCAGCGTCCCGTAAATACCTTTGCAAAGCATAAGCCTGAAGTTGCTGCCCGTAATTGTCTTCACTCCACCAAAATGTAAGAATTCCTATTTTCATTAAGCTGCCTATTTTTCAAGATTCTATCGTATTTTTAACTCAGAATAAGTTGGATCAATATTTTTATATCCATTTAATTCCAAAATCCATTTTAAGTTCTCGCTAGCTTTTTTTTCGTTATTACCAGGCCCAATTCTAATACCCTCGATAGGGAGTTTATTTTCAAATTTAAGCTTTATATATGGAACAAACAAACCTTTTTTAACTCTAAAAAAAATTTTTCTTTTATCGGAAAACGGAAGTTGAATCACAAATCTATATTCATCTTCACAATTATGACCATATTGTTTTATCATTGAACAAAAGTATTCAAAAACTTTTTGATATTCATCGGTATTCTTATTTGCTTCCAGTCATTTCTTGATAGATGTTTTAACAAATTCTGTATTTGTAAATACATTTTTTTTATCTTTAGAAGGCAAAGACTTATTTTTGATCTTTGAATCTTTTAAATAAAATACAGATCCATAATATAATTGTTCATACTCTTTTTGGGTTTCATTATATATAATATCTATCAATTCTTTACGATTAAATTTTATGCAATAAGCATCTTCATTTCCATAGTACAACCATTGATGAATTAAGTCTTCTTCTTTTGATGTCGAAAAAACAAACTGTTTCCTAGAAATATCAGGAGGGCTAATTTTATTATCTTTTTTTGTTTGTTGTTTATTGACAATATTCCAAGTTATTTCCTTTACAAAGTCTTCTTCTTTAACATCATTCATATAACAACGCTCAGAAAACCAAATTTCATTATTTTCAATAATTCCTAATAATCCTTGTGCATCTGTATAATGATAAATATAATCACCCTGATAAAGAGAATGGTTTTTTTCAAGAATTTTTCTTATTTTTTCATTATAAAAAAAATCTTCAGACATTATTTCTTCTTCCCTTTAACCATATTATTATGAAAATCTATTTTTTACAAATTTTTCCTTTGATAATTTTTATTACAGTATTTCGTGTATTCCTATCAATTCCAATGAAATAAACAACAAAACCTATTGAAACAAAACTAAACATCAATATTGATATAAATCCTACTACTGTATTTCTATTTACAACAAAACAAAGTAAAACAGGTAAAACTGAAGCCAGCACTGTGACAACACCACAGTTAATAATAATCTTGAATATTTCAAAAATATCAAAACCAATAACTTTGTGAACCAAAATTGGTTTAATAATTATTCCTAATATCCCGTAACAGATTACAGCGACCCATCCAAGAGTAATTGCCGGAAATCCTAATTTAAAAAGTACATAAACAATAGGCAATTGAATAAATCCAAAAATAGGACTTATCAAAGCATTTTCTTTTATCTGACCTTTTGCATAAAAAGCAGAATAAAGAGAAGTATCAAAAACTTGAAAAAGAACCTGTATTAGAGCCAACTGTACAAATGGAATAGTACCATCAGGAACCTTGCCGAGCCATATTTTAAGAGCTGGTTCAAGAAGAAGAAATAAAGGTAATACCACAATAAAACTCAAAAAGTACGTATATTTTGTAGAAGTTAACAAAAGATTCTTTGAACCAACAAAATCTCCAGCTGCATATTTTTTTACAATCTGAGGATTGACTGCAGTTCTAAAGTTTGCAATAAATTGATTCACTATACCATTTATTTGTAAACCAAGAGAACGTACAGTTACAACCGCTGGAGCAAAAAACATATTCGTTACAATAGTAACACCTTGATTCGCAAATGAAGTCGCAGAATTACTTAAAAGACTCCAACTGGAAAAACTGACAACTGATTTAAACATATCTTTACTGAATGTGATCTTACTTTTGACTTCTTTAAAGTTTTTCCTACAATATACTCTATAAATAAGCATTATAAGCACAGTCACTGAACACAATAATACGGAATAAACCTGCAGTTTATCAAATGCCAGCATATTTAACAGAAAAACAATCAAAAGTTTTAATACAGCCTCTGCAATACCTACATAAGCATATACATTCATTCTTTCGTACGCAATTATTACAGCATTATATGGGATTTGTGTTATTTGAAAGAATGTTGTTATCATTGAAAAGTGAAATGCGAACTGAGCTGCAGGTATTCTTTCAAAGGGTATTATAAACTTATATTTTATAAACCATTGGCCTACAATTTCTCCAGCAATAAATATTATTATTCCTAAAATAATGTGTGTAATGCGAACTGTTGAAAACAAAGATCCCAACTCAGGTTTCTCTTTTCCCATTTCATACGTTATAAAACGTGATGTACCACCACCCAATGCATTACTTATAAAGGCAAGAAATGTAACAACTCCGCAAACAGACTGGTAAATTCCATAATCTTCTATTCCAAGTATTCGTAATGTTACTCTTGATGTATAAAAAGATACAAACATTATCAGTAACATTCGGAAGTATAAAAAAATTGTATTTTTTGCTATGCGTCTGTTTTCAGATTGTGTCACTTAATTACCTACAATATTGTAAAATCACAGTTGTCAGGATCATAACGTACCCGAGCATTTATATTAATTGAATCTATAACATTCATTTCTTCATCAGTCAGTTCAAAGTCAAAAATATTGATATCTTCTTCCTGTCTTTTTGAATTCAAAGAACGTATTATTGGGATACATCCGTTTTGAATATCCCATCGTAAAATGACCTGAACAATACTTTTCCCATATTTTTCCGCAATCTTTCTCAATTTTGGAAGTCTCATTAGTCTATCATCATTTCTTGCAATCGGAGAATAAGCTTCTACTACAATTTCATTATCATGACAAAACTTAATCAATTCTTTTTGTGTAAAAAGAGGATGAACCTCAAATTGATTTACCATTGGCTTTATTTCACATTCATTAAAAATACTTTGCAAATGATGAATATTACAGTTTGCAACACCAATGGTTCTTATTTTTCCTTCTTTATATAATTTTTCCAAAGTTTTCCATGTTTTTATATACAGACCTGTAACTGGCCAATGAAACATATATAAATCAATATAATCTGTCCCAAGTTGTTTCAAAGATTTATTAAATTCTTCTTCAACTGTATCATTATACTGCGAAGTATTACTTACTCTTCCTGTAATAAACAAATCTTTACGACTAAGTCCAGCTTTGTTCCATGACTGTACAATTTGCGGATAGTTATTATACGTTGCAGAATCATCAAGAAGTGTATATCCCAACTTAAAAGCATTGGTTACAGCTTTAATATACTTTTGTGTAACATTCGGACGAATAAAGAACTTGTTCCAAGCTCGTGAAACAAAACTTTTTCGAATCTTTGGATGCGGGGTATATCCAATTCCACCGGGACCAAATCCGATGCATGGTATTTCAACATTATTATATGTTTTTAATGTATACATTTTTTTCTCCCTTAGAACTAATTACACCTGTCCCACCAATTAGTAGTATTTTCATTATTTTACCTTCTCAATCACTGTTCCAGCCCAAGAAAGACCTACACCAAATCCACAAATTAAAGTTTTGCCATTAATTTTTCCTTCTTTCTCTGCTTCATACAAAGCAATTGGAAGTGTATTTGAAACTGTATTTCCTGTTTTCTCAAGACAATAATAGAATTTTTCTTCAGGAACCTTAACTTTCTTACGAAGAAAATTAAGAATATAACTGTTAGCCTGATGAAAAATAAAAAAATCAATATTATCTTGAATTAATTTGTTTTTAGAAAGTGTATCGGACATTAACTCCGGTACAACTTTTAAAGTAAAATTAAAAATCTCGGAACCATCCATATACAAGTAATCACCTGAAATAGGATTTCCACTTTCATTGAACTGCATATCATTGTACAGTTCTTTATGTCTTGCTGCTCCAGATTTTATAATCAGTTTTTTTGCACCACTTCCGTCCGTACCGAAAGAAAAATTACCTATCCTAAAAGTTCCGGAATCTGAAATAATAGTAGCAGTTGCAGCATCGCCAAATACAGATCGATTTCCCTTATCTTTTTCATGTATATATTTATTATAGGTTTCTGCAGTTAAAAAAAGAACATTCTTTGCAGTCCCTGCAGCAACCAAGGACTTGGCAACAGATAAACCGTATACATAACCAGAACAACCAAGATTCATATCAAAGGCTCCACATGTTGTAGGAAGCCCAAGTTTATTTTGAATTATACAGGCTGTAGTCGGTAAAAAATAATCAGGACTCTGTGTACATAATATTACAAAGTCAATACTTTCTTTTTTTATATCAGAATGAGATGTAAAAAGTTTCTCGGCTGCTTTTACTGCCATATCTCCGGCGGTTTCATTCTCAGAAGCAATATGGCGTTCTTTTATTCCAATTTTTTTGTTTACTTTTTCTGCTGGCCATTCTGGAAATTCTTTAGCCAAATCTTCATTTGTATAAACATTATTTGGAAGATAATATTCTATAGCTTTAATAAATGCGTCTTTCATATAATTCAAAATTAGGGCTATTAGCTTAAAGTGCCTTCGCCCCCCCCGTCAGATTTATTGTAGAACCATCCATCCAACTGCTACCATCTGATAAAAGATATACAGCAAGAGGAGCTATATCATCTGGTTTACCATAACGGCCAAGAGGATATTTTTTTTCTGCTTCTTCATGGAATGACTTATCCATGACTCCTGTCAAAATCAAATCAGTCCAAACCATAGCTGGTGAAATACAATTCACTCTAATTTTTTTTGGAGCAAGTTCAAGTCCCAATACTTTAGAATATGATTCTATTGCAGCCTTTGATGCAGAATATAAAGCATTACCTAAAGCAGGTGATTCAGTAGCCATTGATGTTATAAAAACAATTGAACCACCTTTGTTTAGTTTTTTATTTTTTATTAATGAAGTCTGAAGCAATACAGGTCCAGTAAAGTTTGTTGCAAAAACATGTTCAATATCACTTCTTTTTATTTGCTTGCATAAAACAGAATTAGAAATACCTGCGCAATGAACAATACCATCAAGTGCTGGAAGTTGTGCAACTAATTTTTCAATTTCTTCATCTCTAGTTATATCAGATGGTATAATTGTAACTTTTTCAGTACTTGCCTCAATTCTAGTTTGTTCCAGTTTTTCATTATTACGGCCAGTAATGAATAAATTACAGCCCATTTTAGCACAAGCTACTGCAATACCACGGCCAATACCACTTGATGCACCTGTTACTAAAATACTTTTACCATCCAGTCGAAAAGGATTGTATTCTTCCATTGTATTTCCTTAATTTCAATATAAACCTATATTTCTAGGAGTTCCGGTACAATAATTTTATCAGTTTCAAAATAAATACTTCCCCAAGAAAGTCCTACACCAAAACCACACCCAATGATTGTCTTTTTTTCTTTACTCAATTCATCACGAAGGCATGAAACAAGAGTTAGAGGTATTGAAGCACAACTTGTATTTCCAAATCGTTCAATACAATACGGAACTTTAGATTCATCCAAAGAAAGTTTTTTTCTTATCTTTTCATTCATAAATCTGTTTGCCTGATGAAAAGCAAAATAATCGATATTATCTTTGTTTAATTCAAAATGTTCTATCAGACTGTTTACACTTTTTGGTGCATAAGATAGTCCAAAAGAAAATACATTCATTCCATCAAGTTCCAGTTGAAGTTTATTTCTTACAATACCATCTGATACTGTCTCTTCCTTAAAAGATTCAAGTGTTTCCTGATTTCTGTAACCACCGTCAAAAAGCACTATATCTTTGTACCCCCCCCCATTTGAATTAAAACTAAAACACATTGATGGAGAAGTTTCTTTATATTCCAATGCTGTTACTGTTCCTGCATCTCCAAATAATGGATAAGTACTTTTATCTTTTGGAGAACAAAATTTTAATGGAGTATCTCCTGCAAGTAACAAGCCTTTTTTCATGCAACCTGAAGACATAAGGGAAGAAATAACACTCATTCCATAAACCCATCCGGAACAACCCAAAGATATATCAAGTGTATAGCAATTTTTTGATAAACCAAGTTTATCCTGTAAAATGCAGGATGTAGCAGGGACACTTTTATAATCAGGAGTTTGGCTTACAAAAACAAGTGCATCGATTTCATTTTTGTTCCAGTTCAAATCAGAAATTAATTTTTCTGTAGCTTTCTGACATAAATCACTGGAACAAATTTCTTTAGATGCGATACGATGTTCTTTTATTCCAGTTGTTTTAACAAAATCAGCATTATCATTTATTAGCTTGGTTTTAGGAACACATGCTGAAACACCGCTCACTCTGACGTTATTTACGTTTAAGAAAGCCATTATTTCTTTGCCTTAACTTTATTAAATAAGTCTTCTATTGTTTCCGAAGAACGAATATCATCTCCGGTTATGGTCACTCCATATTCTTCATCAACCATACCGATAATTCCAAGAGCTGTCATACTAGACCATTCATCGATGTCATGAAAAACAGTATCTTCCTTAAATTCTTCAGCTGGTGTATCATCAAACTGAGCCGCAAAGTTTTTAACAAATTCATTCAAATCCATATTCTTTTCCTCCAAGAAAATCTATTTTTAATATTTCCAAAGTACATTTTTTTCAACAACCTTTGCAGGATTTCCGGAAACCATTGTATTTGCAGGTACATTGCTAAATACTATAGAACCGGCTCCAACAATAGCCCCATCACCTATTTTTACGCCGGGCATAATTGTACATCCTTCACAAAGCCACACTTTATCTCCAATAATTACGGGTCTAGACTCTTTATAACCAGGAAGATTCATATAATGACCACCATTATTATCACGTATCGTAACATTTCGTCCAATCATTACATCATGGCCAATTTCTATTTTTTTAGCACAAATAATTGTTGTGTTACAATTCGAACCCGGTATAGATTGTATACCTTCGTTACGTCCTTTTATATGAAGTTCTGCATTTTTGAAAACTTCAACATCTGAACCATAACCAATTATACAATCCCCATCGGTAGTAAATGTTCCATTATCATCAACTAAAAGTCTTGTTTCCCATTTTGAATTGCGATATTTTTTTTGCCCAAGTCTTAATTGACCTTTTACACAAACTTTTGCAGATTTTGAAATTTTAACAAGTGTATTGGGAGTAACCACAATTCCATTTCCCAAAACAGTTCGTAAAAAACCACCATGAATTTTATGATTTACAATAAATGTTTTTATAATGGAAGCATTTAAACGCTTCTTGAAAAATACAAAATGATATGTCACTTTAATTATTTTTTTTATTAATTGCTTTATTGTTTTTTTATTTTTTACAATATATTTGTTAGCCAATTCAGTAAAAGTATGGCTATCTGCATATTCAAAGAATTCTTTCCTATCTACTTTTGGTGCACCCAAAGGAGTTACCAAAGCGGGGTTCCTTGGAAGAATAGTCTCAAAAGTCATTGGATTTAAATTGATTCTCGCCTTGATCTCTTCAAAATACTTCTGACCTTTTTTTGAATTCACCATCACAAGTGAAGTTCCAAGATTTTTTTCAAGAGCTTTATTATAGTTCTCTATTCCCCAAAAGTCTGCTAATGTAATATCTGACATTCTTGGGAATCCCTTAAATTGGCAGTCATAGCAAGATGGACGACAATATGCATTTGTACTCAAATATCCTTGTGTCCAAAGGCTTTTTTGAAAAGTTTCAAAATATGACTTTCCATTGGCAAGTGTTACTTTTTGAGTAAGATTTCTCCAACCATATTCCTTAGATTTGGCCTTAGCATAAACTACAGGCGAACCGTATCTTTCTTCAAAAGAATCAAGATATTTTCTCCATATTTTCGGGGAATTTACTCCACGACATATAAAATCTACAATTATTAAATTTTCGTAGTCTTTACCAAGATAAGCCCTAAGTGCCGCCATTTGACATGGAGTTCCACAGACAAGGATATTCTCACCTGCGATGCAGAGTTTTTTTACTTCTTTATAAAAACCTTCCGAATCACTTTGAAGATATTTCGATGACCTAAGTTTGGTTAAATCTTCTTTTTTATTAGATATAAACTGTCGTACAGAAAAGTTTTCATTAAAAACTGCACCACCAACATAACCATCTTTACGATACATTGCATCAGCAAGCGCAGAAAAGAGAGCTCCGGATGTAGAGTCAAATACTACTTCAAGATTTTTATGTTCTGCCGCATAACATTCAGATTGATCAAGGTCATTTTTTTTGAGCATTTCGATATTTTCAATTGGACATGTTTTATTACAAGCTTCACAATTTACACAAAAATCTTGGTTAATTTCTGGGTACCAAAAACCTTCTATATCAGTTTTGAAACTGATTGCATTTTTTGGACATACATCCGCGCAAGCCTTACAACCACAACATTTTTCTTTATTCTGAATATGAATCATAAAATTTTTCCTTTTTTTAAATTAGATTTTTTTATTGTTTATTTTTATCAGATTATGAGGCTTTTCCAATTTCTGTAAATCCATTTTCATAAGTAAAATAATTGAATCAACTTTTTCACCAATCTGTTTATAATATTTTTTCCATCAGAAACATTGTCAAAACTAATATTGTTTTCGATAAAAAATTTAGTAAAATCGATTAATTATTCTCTTAACTGTTCTGAAATATAGATGTTTGATTTTGTTAATTGTGTAAGCAATTGAGTATATCGACCACATCTTTGAGCATGCACTTCTACATTATCTGTGTCAGAATAAAAAATGTAATGATATAATCCTTCAGATTCAAATACAGAACTTGAAAAGAATTCAAGTACTTCTTCGATTTTATCATACGAATCAATTCTTTTTTTTAAGCATTCTGTAATATTCATGTTTATACGCAGTTTTCACATTTATTTGTCTTAAATTATTCCTGACATTATATTAGCAACAGAAGAACTTAATAATGTATTTATAAGCAAAGAATTATCCATACAATAATTCCGAAATTCTATTTACAATCTTTCCCTCGCCCTCTCGCCAGCGCAAACACAGTCTGCCTGACAACTTTCTCCTATAATATAAAAAACTACTTTTGATTTTCCGGCTTGTTATTGTCTATATTCACTTCACTCTGAACAAAGAAGTATTTAAAAATTCACTAATATATATACTCTTTGAACAAGATTTATTAATTTCTCTCTAAATAAGAATTTTTTCAAAAACTATTTAAAAACTTTCTATTTAGTAATAAACCAAACAATAACACTACTTATAATTCCAGTAATTATTCCTACAAAAAAAGATATTCCAAATCTAAGAAAACTTTGTTTTGTAGCCCATGTAATTTTTGAAGAATCAAAATACTTTGTTTCCACATCATTAATCAATAATGAAACTTCACTCCATTCTGAAATAGCAGCTTCAACATCTTTGCCCCTCATGCAGTCTTGCATTTCTAGCTTTGATTACAATCTGATTTCTGGCACTAAATAAGCCTGTTAAAAATGTTCCGTTATCAATTATTCTTAAATCTGTTTTTTTACCTAATAATTTTTTACAGTCATCATTAAAATATTTCAATTTCAATTTAAAAGCATCCAAAATTCCACGTTTTAAATGAGCAAAAGCCTTTGAGGCTTCTTCATCTTCCCGCGCACCATCTATATGAATTCTTTTTAAATGATCAAAAGCAGAATTTATTTCAAACAACAATTCTACTGGCAAAACATTGTTTCTTGCTTCTATTTCACTGTATAGAACTTTAACTTTGTCATTATAAAACTGATAAACATCAACTTCTTTCATTCTATAATCCTAGAATTTTGTCTACACTTTTATTTATTTGCTTTGAAGATTGAAGTCTATCTCTAAGAACATTTCCACGACCTATTATTGGAAATTCAGAAGAAAAAGAAAATTTCTTGTTACTGTGTTTTTCAAGGTGCGTGCGCATCTCCTCCGGAGAAAAATCTTTGATTTGAGAAAGTAATAATCCTGTAGCTTTTTCAGCATTTTTTTCAACAGAAGAAAACAATGACATTAAATATCCTTTTTAAGATTATAATTCCAGTTTAGTTATTTTGTCCAAAAATTTAAAGACACCCTCTCCCATTGGCAAGCAGTCGTTATTTCAGACCTTACCTTGCAATGGAACTGTTCACCACTTGACTACGTGCTTCAACCAAACTCCGCGTCAAACAATGGTTGCCTTTAACTATATTATA
>OIWT01000683.1_pt1 | contig 46358 bp, 39 predicted proteins | sample 1587701 | NCBI WGS metagenome assembly OIWT01 (sample SAMEA3888904, study PRJEB22519) | human gut metagenome | biome: human gut; feature: human-associated habitat; material: faeces | place: Denmark | collected 2009 | reverse complement strand
TTGACGGAGTCCTCCGGAGTTCAGCGATGAGCTTTCGGGGGACTCCTTTTTTGTGCACCCCCTGCCCACGGGTGCGGGGAGCCGGGACCCTCTTTTGTTTGAACCTGTTTCTCGATGCTTGAATTGGTCTTCTGATTAATTTCAGCCAGGTGCTTGGGAGTCTATGAGTCGTTGTTTATATTTCCCATCCAGTTTGAGGGCAAGATATGAAATATAAGCTAAAAATGAAAGTTTTATCCCTCTTTAGTACCTGATTAAGTAGATTTATTTGTATCTTTGTCGCCCGAATACAATATAATTGTATGGTAAGTAATGGTTATGGGAAAATTTGATGCATACAAAATAGACTTAAAAGGAATGAAGGATAATACATATTCATGTGAATATGTGCTGGACAATCATTTCTTTAGTGATATTGATGCACCGGAAGTCCGGAGTGGAAATGTCCATGTTGCATTGAATGTCAGAAAGACCGCAGGAATCTATGAATTCACATTTGAAATAGATGGTGTGGTACAAGTGGTTTGTGACCGTTGCTTGGATGATATGGACCAACCTGTATCTTCTGTCGATATTTTGAAAGTAAAGCTTGGAGACGATTACTTGGAAGACGGGGATATGGTGATCATACCTGAAGATGAAGGTGAGATAAATGTTGCATGGTATATATATGAGTTTATAGCTTTGGATATACCAATCAAGCATGTTCATGAGGCTGGCAAGTGCAACAAAGCCATGGAAGGCAAATTGAACCAGTATTTGCGGACTCTGGCTGATGACGAAAATCAGGACGAGGATGAATCGGATGATTCGGTAACTCGAGACAAGGTTGATCCGAGATGGAATGAACTAAAGAAAATAATAGATAATAATTAAAAGTTTTAGAAAAAATGGCACATCCTAAGAGAAGACAATCAAAGACTAGAACTGCTAAGAGAAGAACTCATGACAAAGCAGTAGCTCCTACATTGGCTATTTGCCCGAACTGTGGAGCATGGCACGTTTATCACACTGTATGTGGCGCTTGCGGCTATTATAGAGGCAAGTTGGCAATCGTAAAAGAGACTGCTATCTAAGCGATGGCGGTATAAATATAGCCAGAGAGGTTTCCTCTCCGGCTACTTTTATATTATAACGAGAATTTTGATTACATGGAAAAAATAAATGCTGTCATTACAGGAGTCGGTGGTTATGTTCCTGAATATGTTTTGACAAACGATGAGTTGTCACGCATGGTGGACACTAACGATGAATGGATTATGACCCGTATCGGCGTAAAAGAAAGACGCATCCTCAGTGAAGAAGGATTGGGTACTTCATATTTATGCCGTAAGGCCGCAAAGCAGTTGATGCAGCGCACGGGGTCCAATCCCGATGATATTGACGCGGTGATTGTGTGTACGACAACTCCTGATTATCATTTTCCTTCAACGGCTTCTATTCTTTGTGATAAGTTGGGTTTGAAAAATGCTTTTGCTTTCGACCTTTCTGCTGCTTGTTGCGGTTTCCTTTATGGACTTGACGTGGCTGGCAGCCTGATTTCTTCAGGACGTCATAAAAAAATAATTCTGGTAGGAGGCGATAAGATGTCTTCGATGGTGAATTATTCCGACCGTGCGACTTGCCCTATATTTGGCGATGGAGCCGGTGCTGTGATGCTGGAGGCGACTACTGAAGATTTGGGAGTAAAAGATGTTTTGCTAAGGACTGATGGTAAAGGACTGCCTTTCCTTCACATGAAAGCCGGAGGCTCAGTGTGTCCTCCGTCTTATTTTACGGTGAGCAACAAGATGCATTATTTGTATCAAGAAGGCCGGACCGTCTTTAAGTATGCCGTGTCAAACATGTCTAATGTCACGGAAACGATAGCAAAACGCAACGGTTTGGACAAAGATAGTATTAACTGGATCATCCCTCATCAAGCCAATCTGCGTATCATTGATGCTGTGGCCAATCGCTTGGAAGTTCCTATGGACAAAGTGATGGTGAACATCCAGCGTTATGGCAACACCAGTGGTGGTACATTACCTTTGTGCTTGTGGGACTATGAAAGTCAACTGCGCAAGGGGGATAACTTGATTTTCACAGCCTTTGGTGCCGGATTCACTTATGGTGCCGTGTATGTGAAATGGGGTTATGATGGCAATGCCAAGAAATAAAGATTTCCATTTGATATTTTTATAAAGAAGAGAAGCTGTTTCAAATCATCTTAGAGTGATGGCATTGCGGATGTCCTGATGCTCTGGATGCTTTGATACAGCCTCTTTTGTCTAAATAATAATAGATAATTCGTATGCATAAAGCAGGATTTGTGAACATTGTGGGTAATCCGAATGTCGGAAAATCTACGTTGATGAACCTTCTGGTGGGCGAACGTATCTCCATTGCCACGTTCAAGGCTCAGACCACCCGTCACCGTATCATGGGCATTATCAATACGGATGAGATGCAAATCGTGTTTTCCGACACGCCGGGGGTGCTCAAGCCCAACTATAAATTGCAAGAGTCCATGCTCAGCTTTTCCGAATCGGCATTGAAAGATGCTGATGTGTTACTGTATGTGACCGATGTCGTGGAAAAGCCTGACAAAAACATTGAATTTATTCAAAAAGTGCAAGCCATGGACGTTCCTGTTTTGTTGCTGATAAACAAGATTGATTTGAGCAACCAGGAGGCTTTGACAAAGATTGTCGAGAGTTGGCATGACTTGTTGCCGAAAGCAGAGATTATCCCTATCTCGGCTACGGCACGTTTCAATATTGATGCCGTAATGAAGCGCATCAAGGATTTGCTGCCTGACTCTCCTCCTTATTTTGACAAAGACCAGTGGACTGATAAGCCTGCACGATTTTTCGTGACGGAAATCATCCGGGAAAAAATATTGCTCTACTATGACAAGGAAATACCGTATGCGGTGGAAGTCGTGGTGGAACAGTTCAAGGAGGACGAAAAGTCCATCCACATCAATGTGGTGATCTATGTGGAACGTGAATCACAAAAGGGCATTATTATCGGAAAACAAGGAAAAGCCTTGAAGAAAGTCGCGACAGAAGCGCGCAAATCATTGGAGAAGTTCTTCGGCAAGAGCATCTACCTGGAAACATTCGTGAAGGTGGACAAGGACTGGCGCAGTTCGGACAAGGAACTGAAGAACTTTGGTTACAATTTGGATTAATTAATTTCAGACTGTGAAGTCATCAAACTAAAAAGAAGATTTATGGGAAACTTAGTAGCGATTGTCGGACGTCCCAATGTGGGAAAGTCGACGCTCTTTAATCGGCTGACCCGCACACGGCAGGCGATTGTGAACGATGAAGCCGGAACGACCCGCGACCGCCAATATGGGAAAAGCGAATGGAACGGACAGGAATTTTCTGTCGTGGACACCGGAGGATGGGTGGTCAATTCGGATGATATTTTTGAGGAAGAAATCCGCAAACAGGTGCTTATTGCCATCGATGAAGCGGATGTGGTGCTTTTTCTGGTCGATGTGGTCAACGGAGTGACCGACCTGGATACGGAGGTGGCTTCCATCTTGCGCCGTACGACATTGCCGGTCATTCTGGTTGCCAACAAGACGGACAATCATGACTTGCAATATAACGCTGCGGAGTTCTATAAACTGGGATTGGGCGACCCTTATTGTATCTCGGCTTTGAGCGGTAGCGGGACTGGTGACTTGATGGACTTGATTGTCAGCAAGTTTAAAAAGGAGTCCGGCGAACTGCTGGATGAGGACATCCCCCGTTTTGCCGTGGTCGGGCGTCCCAATGTGGGCAAGTCGTCCATCATCAATGCTTTTATCGGGGAAAACCGCAACATCGTGACCGAAATAGCCGGGACGACGCGCGACTCCATCTACACCCGTTATGAGAAGTTCGGATTTGATTTCTATCTGGTCGATACGGCCGGAATCCGCCGTAAAAACAAAGTGACTGAAGATTTGGAATATTATTCGGTGGTGCGTTCCATCCGTGCCATAGAGAATTCCGATGTCTGCATCCTGATGCTGGATGCGACACGCGGCATCGAAGGGCAGGACCTGAATATCTTCTCCCTCATCCAGCGCAACCAGAAGGGACTGGTGGTCGTGGTCAACAAGTGGGACCTGGTGCCTGAGAAGACTGACAAGGTGATGAAAACCTTTGAGAATGCCGTGCGCAACCGCCTGGCTCCGTTTACCGACTTTCCCATCATCTTCGGCTCTGCGCTGACCAAGCAACGCATCTACAAGGTGTTGGAAGCTGCCGAGCAGGTCTACAAGAACCGCATGATACGCATCTCCACGGCACGCCTGAATGAAGAGATGCTCCCGCTTATCGAGGCTTATCCGCCCCCCTCGATCAAAGGTAAATACATCAAGATAAAGTATTGCACGCAGTTGCCCAACACGCAGATTCCGTCCTTCGTGTTCTTTGCCAACCTGCCGCAATATGTAAAAGAACCCTATCGCCGCTTCCTGGAGAAGAAGATGCGTGAGCGTTGGTCGCTGAGCGGCACGCCGATAAACATCTTCCTGCGTCAGAAGTAAGAGCCGGATTTTAGGTAAAAAGGAAAGAGGCTGTGTTTAAATCTCATTTTGACACAGCCTCTTTTACGTTTCTTCTTTATGAAGTTTGTTTTCAGATAGTTACAGTGGGGCGCCGCAAATGACTTCTTTTGAAGATATGTTATATTCTTGAGTGTTGTCAGGCTTTAGAAACAAGCAGCCTTCTCTCTTGGGAGTGCAGCCGGATTCTTCTCTGTTTCCATCGCGGCGCACATGCTTTTCTTCTCTTTCCTTTGAAAGTAGAAGTACATCGCTGCGGAAGCCGCCATGATGACTGTGCCGGCCACATAAGCTACGGTCTTTATGAAAAACAGCCAGTCCATGTCATAGTTGAAGAAATTTTTGTATATCAGTACACCTACGCTGCCCAGATAACCGTATGAGTCGGAAATGCAGATGAGGAAACCGATGTTGCTCGTGTAGCGGAACACGGCTATCCAGCGTTCGAAGAACATGGTGTGAAAACAGGCATAACATAGGTAAAGGCTGAAGCCGGAGGTTATCATCCACACTATGGGCGAACAGTGGCCGCAAGAAAACAGGTAGGTGGACGTGAACAGGACGAACCCTCCGGATATGAACACGAGGATGTTGATGTAAAAGGCCTTACGGTTGTTTATCACACGTATCATGCAGGCAATCATGGTCAGTACCAGCACGGCGATGCAGATTTCCGAGGTGGCCAGTATGCCCACGTCGCCCTTGTGCCCCATTTGTGCCCAGAGCTCGACGGCGAAGTTGTCGCGCAAATCGCGATAGACGGTCAGCGTGGCATAGACCAGAGTGGACAGCACGATGCCCCACGAAAAGTCATGGAAGAATTTCCTGCGCTCTTCGCCGTTCATGGGCGTGCGTTCATTGCGCAGCATCTTGTCTTCTTCCGAAGGAGGGGGTATCTTGCCCAGCAACCAGACGCCCAGCAGCAGGAGCGGGACAAACACCAGTCCCACGAGGAAGGGCATCCAGAAGTCGCTTACTCCCCAATAGACTATCATGTATTGTCCCACCGACTTGACGATGCCCGAGGCGGTGATGAAGCTGACGCACAGGCCGGCACCCAGCAGCTCGGTGTTGCGTCGGCCTTCCAGAAACGAGATGACGATGCCGAAAATCATTCCCAGAGGCAACCCGTTGATGAACAGGAAGACGACATTGTAGGGCCGGGGCACCCAGGCGAAGAAAAACAAGGCTGCCCATGCGACACCAATCAGTCCTAGGATGTAGGCGATGCGCTGGCTGTGCTTCATGGACGACACGATTCGGATGCCCAGAAACTTGGAGCAAGTGTAACCGATGACTTGGGCGATGATGGCTATGATCTTATAGTCCAGGCCCCAATAGTTCAATCCTTCGAAGGTGGCAGCCGACAGAGGCTTGCGGAAGGCATACATGCTCATGTAAGTGATTAAAGCGGCGGCTATGCAAAGCAAGTTGAACTTGATTCCTCGCGTACGAATGTTTGAATGTTCCATAATTTGGTGGTTATTTATGTGGTTTGTTTTTCTGTTTCTCTTGTCACAGTCGTATTATGACGGTGCAAAATTGCCCAACATCTTATTAAGAAAAAATGAATAATGGTGAATCATCTACCCGGAAAAATGGGTCAATGATGAATTATCATACATGTATTGGAATTGTAACGAAACTGCAATAGCTTGTTTAATGAGGGCGAATAATTTTGCTGCCGATTAAGCAGTACGCATTATTATTTATAGAAGATATGGAGAATCAGAAGGTACAAGAGCAATTAATTGACATCTACACACGCCTGAAACAATTAAAAAGTGAAGGAGTGAAGATGAAAGACATAGCCGAGAGGACAAACATGGTCCCTAGCGTCTTGTCGGCACTTCACACGAGTGTGTTGCCTGTCTTCTGCAAGCAAGTTGACGAGAAAGGATTTGATAAAGCGTTGGACGATGCGCTGTCCAATGTGAATAATCTGTCCAAGAAACGGCTACTGGAGTTGCTTGAGAAGTTTCATGAACAACTCATCGCCCTTTGTAGTGAGCGTAAGACGTCGGCATCGGTCACCCATCCTTTTTTGGATTTCCTCAGAAGTGCCACCCGCATCTCTGCAAAGAAGTTAGGAAGCCTGAAGGGCACTTACATGTCTTACAGTTGTTCTTCTTCGGTCAAGGCACTGAAGGCCGAACCGTTTTATTTCGATGCGGATGAAGAAGCAAATAGTTTCATTGTTGGTCGCAAGAGCATACACAATGCGATAAGAGAAGGCATCGGAGTCATCCAGGAACGGCAGATTCTCTATCTGTTGCTGAACGCATTCCAGGAACCGAACATGTCGCTTGTCACCGTCTATCTGCAACTTCCGTTTCTGGAAAACATTCATTTCTTGAAGGGCATTTACTTGGTTCCTGATTACAATAAGAATCCGATAGCCCGACGCATTGTGCTGATAAAGCTGAGTGACGACTATTCGCCGGAGAGTTTTGAACAAATTGAAGCGCGAATCATCATGCGTGATGAGTTCACGGAAGAACAGCAGATGGTTTATGATTATACCTGTGGCAATGCCGATTCCATCAAGATGTGCTCGTTGCCTTCGCCCAAACTGGATTTGAGAGATTTGAGCATGGAGAAGAAAATACTGGAGTTTGGAGAGTGACGGAAACAAGATGGCTGCGGCCATGACATCGTTGCCGCTGCGGTAATGAAGGTATATGACTGCGGTCGTCAGGGAGCATAAACAAAATACGCAGGTACAAAGATGCAACCAATATGACCAGTCCCCGCAGCAGATTCGCCTGGAAGAGGAGGATGCGGCCGTCAATCTTACGGCTGACGATTCCATCTCGTTCCGCAATGTTCCCGCGCCGGCTGTCGTCGCGCAAGCCCCTGTTTGCGAAGTCAAGACCAAGCGTCTGTCCACTCCCCGCGGCATGGATTTCAAGGTGATTCTCCCCGACGGTTCTGAAGTGTGGCTCAATGCCGAGAGCACCATCGAGTTTCCCACGGCCTTCCATGACGGGCTGAGACAGGTGCGCCTGCAGGGAGAAGCTTATTTCAAGGTGGCCCATGACGAACGCTCGCCTTTCATCGTCACTTCCGAGCAGATGAACGTGCGTGTGCTGGGCACGTCGTTCAACTTCCGCAACTATGCTTCTGAGAAAGCCCATGTGACGCTGGTCGAAGGAAAAGTGGAGGTGATGCACCCGGAAAGCACGACTCCTGACGCGACACTGGAATCCGGCGAAGAGGCTTGGTTTGACGAAGAGGGGACGCTCCGTGTGGAGGAAGCCGACACGTATACCGTCACGCAGTGGGTCAAAGGTTTCTTTTACTTTCCTGACGACCCGTTGGTCGACGTGCTTCGCGAGTTGGGACGGTGGTACAACTATGGCGTCGTCTTCCGCAATATGGATGCCATCCATCAGCATGTGCACTTTTCGGCTCTCCGCAATGAAAGCATCGAGATGGCCATCGAGAGCCTGAACCGCCTGCGTCATGTCTATGTCCAGATCGAAGGAGACAACATCGTCGTCTACTGATACTTACGCTTTTTAGAATCCAACTCTTTTCCTTTGTCCGGGGAAGTATCGTGCGTGTGTGCTTTTCGATATTTTCCCGGAGGCATTCCTTTTTCTTTTTTAATTCTGCGGCTATGTCGTCCAAGGAAATCGGATGGACATAATGTGCCATGACATAAGCGCAGAAGCGCATCGTCCATGCCCCCGAAAGCTATGAACTTCTTTGCCTGCTCACGATAGGCTATCCGGCCGAAAAACGCTTTCTTGCCCAGGCAGAAGGTCGTCAAGGTCGAAGACAGGATACACCGGAATGTGTGGTAGCAGCCAGAGAATCTGTTGGGATAAATGCGTATCTTTGTACATCGAAATTTAGAAAGATGAGTTTGGATAGTTTGAAAGGAATTAAAACATTGCGTTATTCGGACATATTTCTGGCAATGTATTTCGATGACGGGATGAGTTGCCTGCATCGCAACCATTCGCACGTGTTGGTGTATATGTATTCCGGTGAATTGGAAATAAAGGAACGGGAGAAAATCACCAAGTTGCATAAGGGGGACTGTGCGTTTATCCGAAAAGATTTCAGTGTGCAGCTGACCAAGCAGGGATACAAGGGACAGCAGTTTAAAGCCATATTTTTGATGTTTACCGCCCAATTCCTGCGTGATTTTTATAGTAAGTTGGACAAAAGACTGCTGCCGAAAGATGCGCATCGGAGCCGCGTGAGCCTGTGCAAGCTGCCTTCCAGCCGTCCGGACATCGTAAGTCTCTTTGAGTCGATGACGCCTTATTTCAATTCTGGCGTTCAGCCTACGGACGACCTGCTGCGTCTGAAAATTGTCGAGGGGATGTATGTGCTTTTAAATACGGATAAGGACTTGTGTGCCTCTCTTTTCGATTTTGTAGACCCGTGGAAGATTGACATCATGGACTTTATGGAGAAGAACTACATGAACGACCTCACACTGGAGGAAATCGCCAATTACACGGGGCGAAGCCTTGCCACGTTCAAGCGCGACTTTAGTAAGCTGAGTGACCTGCCGCCTCAAAAGTGGATTGTCCGCCGCAGGCTGGAAGCTGCCCATGCGCTCATACAGTCAGGCAGGCGGAAGGTCACGGAGATTTGTTTCAGCGTGGGATTCAAGAACCTGTCACACTTCTCCAAAGCCTATAAAGGGATGTATGGCTGTTCGCCGGCCAATGGCATTTAGGAGGCTTCCACGCGGAGGGGCGGTCAATTACGCCGAAAACATCGAAATCGGCCGTCATGTCTGGGGTGGGCAAGGATGTCAAGATCGGCAAGAACGTGCGCATTGCCGACAACAGCATCGTGGGATGGGGGAGTATCGTCACCAAGCGGTTCGACGAGCCGAACGTCATCCTGGCAGGCATCCCGGCAAAGGTGGTGAAGCGTGGTGTGAATTGGAATCGCAAGTGCATCAATAAATATGTGAAGGGGATTTAACGTATGTGAGCTTCCGGGCAAACTCCTTTGAGCCTGCGGGCAAAGTCGCTTTTGGCGAAACAGCTTACTTTTGCACCGTAAATTTGAAGTCCGGAACATCCGGCGGCAGATGCCGGAATCAGTCGATGACGCGCTACTGTCTGATAGAGATGTTCGGCAGACTTATTTAAACAAAGGAGCATTATGGAAGACATTTTTAAGAAAGACCTCTCGGGAGAAATGGTTTCACCCGAAGAACCCGGCTATGAGAAGTTGATTAGTGCCATCTTTGACACGATGAAATTGGCATACGAGTTGAACGACGGTTATCATACACCGGATGAAGTGCGCGATTATCTCTCCCGCATCACGGGGCAGGAGATTGACCCCTCCGTCACACTCTTGCCTCCATTCTATGTGGATTTCGGCAGAAATATCCGCTTGGGCCGCAGATGCTGGATTCAGCAAGGTTGTACATTTTTCGACCGTGGGGGCATCACCATCGGCAATGACGTGTTCATCGCTCCCAAAGTGAATCTCATCACCATCAACCATGACCCCGACCCGGACAACCGGAGTGCGACGTATGGACGCCCGATAGTCATTGAAGATAAGGTATGGATTGGCATCAATGCCACAGTGTTGCCCGGCGTGCGGATAGGTTACGGGGCAATCGTGGGGGCCAATAGCGTGGTGACGCGCGATGTCCTGCCCCTGACTGTCGTCGGAGGCAATCCGGCAAAGGTCATCAAGAAGATAGAGCCGAAAGGCAGGGAGTAAGCCTGCTGTGTTCCAAAAACCGGCGAAAAGGATGAGACTGAGCATTCCTTTTCGCCAGTTTTGTTTAGGGGTGACGGGTTGCCTGTGGATATGCCGCCATCCATTTGGCTTGTCCGTGTTCGGGAAATTGGTGGAAAAGCTTGATTCACGGACAGTTGTTCTTTTTTATTCATTCCGCTCCTGTGACTTATGAAGGCTGGCCGGGCTGGCCTTCCTTTCCGTCCTTGCTTACCCTCCTTTCCGCTCTTGCCTACCCTCCTTTCCGTGGTCGGGCGGAATAGATGGCGGGCTCGGGCTGCTTACAGACGGTGCTTTGGTACATTTCATGAGCTGTTTTTTGCATCTATGTATTTTTTTTTAAAGAAAAAGGGTACCGATTCTTAATGAATGTATGGTGCGGTTAGGCCAATGGCAAGAAGCTTTAAATGTATTAACCCCGCTCCGCCAGGCACGTTTCCGCACGGGAACGGCTACGGCATTGACTGCCTCTTCACAGGCCGAGGCACTGAAGGTGGTGCTTGAAGAGCGTCGGCGTGAGTTGCCGTTTGCCTTCCGTCTGAGTGACATCAAACGTTTCAGTGTGAATGAAACGCCGGACGATGATGTGACCATCACGCGTGACTTTTTTGAGGTGTCCGTGACAGAAGTCGACACCAACACTCCCAAGACGTGGGTCATCCAAGGCAACAGCCCTGCACTGGCTATGCCTATATTCCAGACTGAAATCGATTCCAGCCAAGGCATGATAGAACAAAACCCCGGTGAATAAAAGAATCATTTAATCCCAATAACTATGAAAAGATTATCCTATTGCCTAATGCTGTGCTTGGCAACTTGCTTGTTCGTGTTGTCGGCATGCAGTTCTCAAAAAGACCCGCGAGACATCCGCGTGCTCTATTTGGGCGGACAGTCCGAATGGGTCAATGGAGAGCATGGTGGTCCAAAGAAGTTTGCCACAGAGGAAGAGTTTCAGCAAAGTGTCACAGAACGCATGAATGCTTTCGGCGACTTGTTGCGTGTCTATTTTGATTCTGTCACAGTGATGCGGGCAGCGGATTATCGTCCGGAAATGTCCGATGCGTATGATGTAACTATCTTTGACGGTATGCCGCCTGCATTGGAAGAAGCTGTTCGGGAGTCTGATGATCAAGGGAATTTTGTAAGATACGTGCCGGTACGCTATCTACCCGATGACTTTTCAGCCGCTTGTATCACCATCGGAAGTGTGGGCAATGCATTGGGGCGTCGTATCGGCATTAAGAATGACTGGTATTGCCTTTGCCTCGATGCGGATGCCCACGGCATGAATCTGGAGCATCCCATCTTCAAAGGCCCTTTCCATACGGATATTACGTTGACCAAGCAACCCACGCCCGAAAATGCGTTTCACTATGCATACTTTCAGGACGAACCGTTGCCCGATTCGGTGATGATGTGGAAAGTGAACACCGTGGGTTATATGACCGAAAAGAATTGTCAGCCCGGTATGGTGGCACGCCCCTGGGGGTATGTGGATTCGAAGGAAAGTGAGTCTATCTCCAGCGGTGTATGCGCTAAGACGATTGATGCCGTGGCATTGGGTCGTCATGCCAACTTCTTCACTTGGGGCTTTATCGGTGGCCCGCAAAACATGACTGAAGAAGCAAAGGTTGTGTTTGCCAATACGGTGGTCTACATGGCACAGTTCAAGGGTCAGAAGCCGCTGGTACGCAAATTCAGTGACCGCATCGCTACGCGTGAATACGTTAAGGAACAGATGTTTTTGAGTACGCGTAGTTCGTATGACGAGCGCATGGTCAGTGATTCCATCTTCTATGCAGAACGAGCAAAAGAAGACCCGAACTTCCAGATGCCGCCTCGTATGACCTATGCTGATTACCTGAAACGTTATCAGAAAGAACTGTTCGACCAGTTTGGAGAAGATGAGGTCAAGTATTTGGCTTACTACAAGGAAAACACACCTTACTTTTATGGAGGCAGAGGTTTCTATGATGGCACGGCTTTCTATGAGCTTCTCGTCGACGAAGACGCCAAGGCGTGGCAAATCCCGACCAACGACGTGCGCTTGCTCGACAAGGCCATCACTTGTTTGGAAGAAGGCATGGAGGTGGAGCGTGCACAGCGCATCCTGACGCGCTATACGCTATGTGAGTTCACCCAGCTGTCGGAGTGGCGCGCGTGGTTTGATAAGTATCGGGACAAGCTGTTCTTCACCGAGTCCGGCGGATGGTTCTTCATGCCTGACGAGCCGGGCGCACCGGGTACGGATTACAAGGCTTTGGAACGCCGCCAGCAGGCCAAGGAAACCGCCCAGGCCGAACAACCGTCGGGCGAGGCTGAACCGAACCAACAGAACCCGGTCATCGTGTCGGCCTCCGTCCGCCCGCTTTCCGGCAATCAGGCTGAGGTCAAGGTCGGCATTAAGATATTGGCCGGTTTTCATATATACAAAGAGGTGGGGCAGGGTGACCCTTACTTGCCTTTGAAACTGGAGTTCCAGTTGCCCGACGGGGCCAAGTTGGGCAAAGCCGATTATCCGGCTGCCAAACCGTTCGGCGACAAGGGAACGACTATGTATGAGGACAACTTGACTGTCACGCAAATCGTGGAAGGCGTGTCCGCATCCTCCAAGCTCACCTGCAAGGTGTCTTGCCAATGCTGCGACGCACATGTCTGCATGCCGCCGCTGGAGAAGGAATTCGTGCTGACTGTGAAATGAACGTAATTTTCCCGTTTTTCTGAGGGGTAAATAAAATCTCCGAATGCCCGGTTGACCATTGGTGGTGCTGGCATTCGGAGATTTCTTTTTTAAGCTTGTAGTATGGCGTATGGAAAGAGATGGAAAACTTTCTTCACCCTTCCCGAGTGGTCATTTCCATGTCTTTCACTTTCTTGAGCAGGTCGGAAGCGAAGATAAATTTGTTCAGTCGTTCGTTGCTGGAGGTGAAGATTTCCTCTTTCGTGCCATGCCATTCTTTGTGCCCTTCGTCGATGAAGAGGATGCTCTCGCCGATGCCGAGCACGGAGTTCATGTCATGGGTGTTGATGATGGTCGTCATGTTATATTCCGTTGTGATGCTGTGGATGAGGTCGTCGATGACCAACGACGTCTTCGGGTCGAGGCCGGAGTTCGGCTCGTCGCAGAAAAGGTATTGCGGGTGCAGGGCGATGGCACGCGCGATGGCTACACGTTTCTGCATGCCGCCGCTGATTTCGCTGGGATATTTCTGTTGCGCTTCCTTGAGGTTGACGCGGTCCAGGCAGAACTGGGCACGCTTCACGCGGTCGCGATAGTTGTCCGTGGAAAACATGTCGAGCGGGAACATGACGTTCTCCAGCACCGTCATGGAGTCGAAGAGGGCCGCGCTTTGGAAAATCATGCCCATCTCCCGCCGGAGGGCAATGCGTTCCTTTTTCGTCATGGTCAGGAAGTTGCGTCCGTCGTAGAGCACTTCTCCGCTGTCCGGGGTCAGCAGCCCGACGATACACTTCATCAGCACCGTCTTGCCCGAGCCGCTCTGTCCGATGATGAGGTTCGTTTTGCCGTTTTCAAACACCGTGCTGATGTTTCCCAGCACCGTGCGCCCTTCAAAGGATTTATGGATGGATTTAAGTTCAATCATTGTGATGTCAGGTCAAAAGTTGGGTTAAAAACAAGTCGGAGAACAAGATGAGTATGCTGCTGCATACCACGGCGTTCGTACTGGCCTTTCCCACTTCGATGGAGCCTCCTTCGACCGTGTAACCGAAGAATGACGACACGCTGGCGATGATGAAGGCGAAAAAGAAAGACTTGATGATGCTGCACCAGATGAACCACTCCGTGAAGGAATATTGCAGGCCGAAGGTCAAGTCTTCCGAACTGATGATGTTCCCGAACCACGATGTGGCGTATGCGCCGATGAGGCCGGTAAAGATACTGATGGTCACCAGCACGGGGATGAAGCTGACCAGTGCCGCTATCTTAGGCATGATGAGGTAGTTGGCCGAGTTGATGCCCATGATTTCGAGTGCGTCGATTTGCTGTGTCACGCGCATGGTGCCAAGTTCCGAAGCGATGTTTGAGCCGACTTTTCCGGCCAGGATGAGACACATGATGGATGATGAAAACTCCAGGAGCATGATTTCACGTGTGACGTATCCCGTCGTGAAGCGCGGCATCCAGGCGCTCTGAACGTTCAGCTTGATCTGGATGCAGATGACGGCTCCGATGAAAAAGGAGATGAGCAGCACGATGCCGATGGAGTTGACCCCAAGTTGTTCCAGCTCCTTCACATATTGCTTGAAGAACATGCGCCACCGTTCGGGACGGCCGAATGTACGGCCCATCAGGATAATGTAACTGCCCAGTCGTTGAAGTGCTTTAAACATTGTCTTGTTTTTATTTTCTGCAAAATATCTGCAAAAATAATAGAAAACGATTGAAGCCCCTTCAGTTTCCCCATGTCAATAACCTTTTTTAATTCCAAAAGTTGTATTTTTGCGGCAAATTCTTGGAATTATGGCAGAAAGACCTGATGAAGCAGAAATGCATATTCCCGCAGACGGCCGCATGGTGCTCCGCACGGAAGGCCTGGTGAAGAAGTACGGCAAGCGTACGGTGGTGAACCATGTGTCCATCAACGTGAAGCAAGGTGAGATTGTGGGGTTGCTTGGCCCGAATGGAGCGGGGAAGACTACCTCTTTCTATATGACCACCGGTTTGATTGTGCCCAATGAAGGGCATATTTATCTGAATGACCTCGACATCACGAAATATCCGGTATATAAGCGAGCCCAAAACGGCATCGGCTATCTGGCGCAGGAAGCGTCGGTATTCCGTAAAATGAGCGTGGAAGACAACATTGCTTCTGTGCTTGAGATGACCAACAAGCCTAAGGAGTACCAGCGTGAGAAGCTGGAAAGCCTCATTGCAGAATTCCATCTTCAGAAGGTGCGCAAGAACCTGGGCGACCAACTTTCAGGAGGTGAACGTCGCCGTACGGAGATTGCCCGATGCCTGGCCATTGACCCCAAATTCATCATGCTCGACGAGCCGTTTGCCGGTGTCGACCCGATTGCTGTGGAAGATATTCAGCACATCGTATGGCGGTTGAAGTATAAAAACATTGGCATTCTCATTACAGACCACAACGTGCAGGAGACGCTCAGCATCACCGACCGGGCCTACCTGCTTTTCGAGGGCAAAATCCTGTTTCAAGGCACTCCCGAGGAATTGGCTGCCAATCAGGTGGTCCGTGAAAAATACTTGAGCCAAAGCTTTGTGTTGCGTCGCAAGGACTTCCAGTTGCGGGATGCAAAAGAAGAAACAACGGAAGAATCTTAAAAATGAAGCCGGGGCAATGTGCTGTGAAATAGCTCGTTGCAAGCCCTGGATTCGAAGCCTGCTTACCCTCCTTTCCGCTCGAGGGCCGAAAGGAGGGTAAGGAAGCACGCCTTCCTTTCGGCTCCCGGGCGGCCTTTATGCCTTCGTGGCGGCTTGTCCTTGGCGTGAAGTGCAGGCATGTTTGCAGCCGGATTTCCTAGTCTGTACCGATTTTGCTCCGTAGGCTTTCCTGTAGTCCGTTCAATTTAATTCATAGTCTTTCTTTGGTAATTGAAAGATTAACGTTAATTTTGCCCACTCTTAATGGTTAATAATGAGCTTAAAGGCGAAAAACAAAAAATAGTAATCACTAAAATAAATTGTCAGAATGAACGTTTCATTGCAGAACATTGACAAGGTAAGCGCATTGCTTACTGTAAAATTGGAAAAAGAAGATTATCAAGCACGTGTTGATAAGGCTTTGAAAGATTTTAAAAAGAAGGCCAATATGCCGGGTTTCCGTCCGGGCATGGTTCCGATGGGTTTGATTAAGAAACAATACGGGACTGCAATCTTGGCGGAAGAGGTCAACAAAGTGCTTCAAGAAAAAGTTTATGAATATTTGAAAGATAACAAAGTGAACATGCTGGGCGAACCTCTTCCCAATGAGGAGAAACAGCCGGCTGTCGACTTTGCAAAAGACGAAACTTTCGAATTCGTGTTTGACATCGCATTGGCTCCTGAATTTGACGTGGTGCTTGACAGCAATGACGAAATCGATTATTACACAATAGACGTCAATGAAGACCTCGTGGAGCGTCAGGTGAAAATGTATGCTCAGCGCGGTGGCAAGTATGAAAGCGTGCAAGAGTATGCTGAGGGCGACATGCTGAAGGGCCTGATTGCCGAGCTTGACGAGAACAACAGCGTGAAGGAAGGCGGCATCCAGGTGGAACATGCTGTGATGATGCCTACTTACATGAAGAAAGACGAGCAGAAAGCTATCTTTGCCAATGCCAAGGTGAACGAAGTCTTGGTGTTCAATCCTTTTGAAGCATTTGATGGCAATGAAGCTGAAATCGCATCTTTGCTGAAGATTGAAAAGAAAGATGTGGCCAACGTGAAGGGTAACTTCAGCTTCCAAGTCGAAGAAATCACTCACTTCGTGCCGGGCGATTTGAACCAGGAACTGTTTGACAATGTCTTTGGCGAAGGCGTCGTAAAGAGCGAAGAGGAATTCCGTGGCAAAATCAGAAGCGAGTTGGCTGAGCAGTTTGTGAATGACAGCAACTATAAGTTCTTGATTGACGTGCGTGAATACTTGATGAAGAAAATTGGCAAACTGGAGTTCCCGGATGCCATCCTGAAGCGTATCATGTTGCTTAACAACCAGGAAAAAGGCGAAGCTTTTGTGGCTGAAAACTATGATCGCAGCATCGAAGAGCTTACTTGGCATCTTATTAAGGAGAAACTCGTTGCAGCCAATGCCATCAAGGTGGAAAACAACGACATTATGGACATGGCCAAGGAAGTCACTCGCATTCAGTTTGCACAATACGGTATGCTGAATGTGCCTGAAGACATGCTAGAGAATTACGCCAAGGAAATGCTGAAGAGAAAGGAAAGCGTCGAACAGCTTGTCAACCGCAGCATTGAGTCCAAACTGGCAAAAGCACTGAAAGACAAGGTGAAACTGAACAATAAAACTGTCTCCGTCGAAGACTTCAACAAGATGTTCGAATAAGGGCAGTTCTTTTGCTAAATCTTCCTAAAAGGGAGGCTTTTGGTATGAGTTATATTGTACATTTGTGCGCAATATCAGAAAGCCAAAAGCTTTCCTTTTTTAGTCTAATAAACACAAAGAAAAAAATAAATATGACAGACGATTTTAGAAAGTATGCCACCAAACATTTGGGTATGAACAGCATGGTGCTGGACGATGTTATAAAGTCGCAGGGCTACCTGAATCCATATATTTTGGAAGAACGTCAACTGAATGTGACGCAGCTGGACGTGTTCTCGCGCCTGATGATGGACCGCATCATCTTTCTGGGTACGCCCATAGATGACTATACGGCCAACACCTTGCAGGCCCAGCTTCTCTATCTGGATTCTGTGGACCCGGGTAAGGACATATCCATTTATATTAATTCTCCTGGAGGCTCTGTGTATGCCGGACTGGGCATCTATGATACGATGCAGTTCATTTCAAGCGATGTCGCTACCATCTGTACCGGGATGGCTGCTTCCATGGCGGCTGTTTTGCTGGTAGCCGGAAAGGAAGGCAAACGTTCGGCGCTGACCCATTCCCGCGTGATGATTCACCAGCCCATGGGCGGTGCTCAAGGACAAGCCTCGGACATCGAGATTACAGCCCGGGAAATCCAAAAGTTGAAGAAGGAGCTTTATACCATTATCGCAGATCATTCGCATACGGAATTTGACAAGGTGTGGGCTGATTCGGACCGTGATTATTGGATGACGGCACAAGAAGCCAAAGATTATGGTATGATTGATGAAGTGTTGTCCAGAAAGAAATGATGGATAAAACCAAGTCATTGATTGGAGCTCAAAAGAAATAGTCAGAACTAAAAAAATATAGAAAGACCTTGGATTCAAAAAATAGATCAAGAAGACGTTGTAGCTTTTGTGGACGCCCCGAAAGTGAAGTTGGTTTCCTGATAACAGGGATGGATGGCTGCATCTGCAATGACTGTGCGGAACAAGCGCACGAGATAGCCCGAGAAGCAATGGGGGAGGTCATGAAGGGCCGTCTGTCCAAGTTGGATATAAATGAACTACCTAAGCCAAAAGAAATAAAGGATTTTCTGGACCAATATGTCATTGGACAGGATGATGCCAAACGTTATTTGTCGGTTTCGGTCTATAATCATTATAAGCGCTTGCTTCAGAAAGACGCCGGTGATGATGTGGAAATCGAGAAGTCGAATATCATCATGGTGGGTAGCACCGGAACGGGAAAGACTTTGTTGGCCCGGACCATTGCGAAATTGCTGCACGTGCCTTTTACCATTGTCGATGCTACGGTGCTGACCGAGGCAGGATATGTCGGCGAAGACATTGAAAGTATCCTCACGCGGTTGTTGCAGGTCGCAGATTACAATGTGGCAGAAGCAGAGCGAGGGATCGTGTTCATTGATGAGATTGACAAGATTGCCCGTAAGGGAGACAATCCTTCCATCACGCGTGATGTGAGCGGTGAAGGCGTGCAACAAGGCTTGCTCAAATTGCTCGAAGGTTCCGTCGTGAATGTCCCGCCTCAAGGTGGGCGCAAGCATCCGGACCAGAAAATGATTCCGGTGAACACGAAAAACATCCTGTTCATCTGTGGTGGCGCGTTTGACGGGATTGAAAAGAAGATAGCTCAACGCTTGAATACACATGTCGTGGGATACGGAGCTGTGCAAAATACAATGCATATTGACAAGGAAAACATGATTCAATACATCGCTCCGCAGGATTTGAAAGCTTTTGGGCTTATCCCGGAGATTATCGGTCGTTTGCCGGTGTTGACTTATCTGAATCCTTTGGACCGAACGGCTTTGCGTAATATTCTGACAGAACCGAAGAATTCCATTATCAAGCAGTATGTCAAATTGTTTGAGATGGACGGGGTGAAGTTGACCTTTGAACCGGAAGTTTTTGAATTCATCGTAGACAAGGCGATTGAGTACAAGTTGGGCGCACGTGGCCTGCGTTCGATTGTCGAAACAATCATGATTGATACCATGTTTGAAGTACCTTCGACTCATGTGCAGGAGTTCAGGGTGACGTTGGATTATGCTAAAAAGCAGTTGGGCAAAGCCAATTTGTCACGCTTGCAAAACGTCTGAACAGCAAAAAAGAAGAGCGAATTTTGGGTTGTGGCTAAAAATAGTATCGGAATTATTTGTGTTTTATGAGAAGTTGTTTATAATTTTGTTAGTCATTCATTTTGGCTTGTCCTAATTAACAACGAGAAAAAAGAAACGATATGGCGGAGAAAACAGATTTGACAACTCAACTTAAGAAATTCTTTGGTTTCGATACGTTTAAAGGAGAACAAGAGGCAATTATCCGTAACCTGATGGCGGGTAATGACACTTTTGTCCTGATGCCCACCGGAGGTGGTAAATCCTTGTGTTACCAACTTCCGTCTTTGTTGATGGAGGGAACTTCTATTGTGATTTCTCCTTTGATAGCATTGATGAAGAATCAAGTTGATGCCATACGGAACGTTTGTGAGGAAGACGGAGTGGCACACTTCATAAATTCATCGTTGACAAAGACTGCCATCGACCAAGTGAAGAGTGACATACTTTCCGGAAAGACCAAATTGCTGTATGTCGCTCCAGAATCGTTGACGAAAGATGAGAACGTTGAGTTCTTGAGGACGGTCAAGATTTCGTTTTATGCGGTGGATGAGGCCCATTGTATTTCAGAATGGGGGCATGACTTCCGTCCGGAATACCGGAACATACGTCCGATCATCAATGAAATAGGCAAAGCACCCATCATAGCTCTTACTGCGACAGCTACGGACAAAGTCCGGAGTGACATAAAGAAAAGCTTAGGCATTGTGGATGCCAAGGAATTCAAATCTTCTTTTAATCGTCCGAACCTCTATTACGAAGTACGCCCGAAGACGAAAAATATCGATAAAGACATAATCAAATACATCAAAAACAATCCGGGAAAGTCAGGGATTATCTATTGTTTGAGCCGCAAGAAAGTGGAAGAGCTTGCTGAAATACTGCAAGTCAATGATATCAATGCCCGTCCTTATCATGCAGGCATGGATTCGGCCACGCGTTCGGCCACTCAGGATGATTTCCTGATGGAAAAGATTGACGTGATTGTGGCTACCATTGCTTTTGGCATGGGTATAGACAAACCGGATGTGCGCTATGTGATCCATTATGATATGCCCAAGAGCCTGGAAGGGTACTATCAGGAGACAGGACGTGCCGGACGTGATGGAGGAGAAGGCAACTGCATCGCTTTTTATTCAAACAAGGACCTTCAGAAACTGGAAAAGTTTATGGAAGGAAAACCTGTGGCAGAACAGGATATAGGCCGCCAGCTTCTGCGCGAAACAGCTGCGTATGCCGAGTCTTCCGTATGCCGCCGAAAGTTGCTCTTGCATTATTTTGGCGAGACTTACACGGAAGATAATTGTGGAAATTGTGACAATTGTTTAAATCCTAAAAAACAAGTGGAAGCTCAAGATTTATTGTGTACCGTCATTGAAACTGTTTTGGCTGTGAAGGAAAAGTTCAAAGCCGAATATGTGATTGACGTCATTCTGGGAAAAGAAACAACCGAAGTGTTGGACCATAAGCATGAAGAACTTGAAGTGTTTGGTTCCGGCACGGGGGAAGAAGATAAAGTATGGAATGCTGTAATCCGTCAAGCTTTGATTGCCGGATATTTGAGTAAGGATGTGGAGAATTACGGCTTGCTGAAGGTGACCCCCGAAGGTAAGAAGTTCCTGAAACATCCGAAGTCGTTCAAGATAACCGAAGACAATGACTTTGAGGAAGAAGAGGAAGAGACCCCATTGAGAGGGGGAGCTTCTTGTGCGGTCGACCCGACACTGTATTCCATGCTGAAAGATTTGCGTAAGAAATTGTCGAAGAAACTGGAAGTGCCGCCTTATGTCATTTTCCAAGACCCTTCGCTGGAGGCTATGGCCACCATTTATCCTGTGACATTGGAAGAATTGCAGAACATCCCCGGAGTGGGTGCCGGAAAGGCGAAGCGCTATGGAGCGGAGTTTTGCGAACTCATCAAACGTCATTGTGAGGAAAATGAAATCGAACGTCCCGAAGACTTGAGGGTGCGGACCGTGGCCAATAAGTCGAAACTGAAAGTGTCGATTATCCAGAGCATCGACCGGAAGGTGGCCTTGGACGACATCGCATTCTCCAAAGGCATTGAAATCAATGAGTTGCTCGACGAGATGGAAGCCATCGTCTACTCCGGTACGAAGCTGAACATCGACTATGTGCTGGAAGACGTGATGGATGAAGACCACGTGGAGGACATCTACGACTACTTCAAGGAGTCGACGACCGACAGCATCGAAGAAGCCATGAAGGAGCTGGGCGACGATTATACGGAAGATGAAATACGCCTGGTGCGCATCAAGTTCATTTCTGAGATGGCCAACTGATGAGGCTGTACAGGTCTATGGACCGGGAACGGGGATATGTCATGAAGGAACATCGGACATATCCCCGTTCTTTTTAGGTCTATCCGCTTCGGCGGCATTCTTTGAGGCGCAGGGTACGGCTTGTCCATTTGTCAAGGATTGTACCTCAAAAAAAACATAAAAATGAAGGGCGGGATAAAGCCGGAAAGAAGAAAATCTCTAAATTTGCACGCAATAAATTCTTAATGCTTATAAGCCTATGTCATTTGTTGCAGATAAAATTGTGATGGACGGATTGACGTATGATGACGTTCTTTTGATTCCGGCCTATTCTGAAGTATTACCTCGCACTGTCGAACTCTCGACGAAATTCTCACGAAACATTACACTGAACATTCCCTTTGTGACAGCCGCCATGGACACGGTGACTGAAGCAAAGATGGCCATCGCCATTGCACGCGAAGGCGGCATCGGTGTGATTCATAAGAATATGTCTATCGAAGAGCAAGCTCGTCAGGTGGCTATCGTGAAGCGTGCCGAGAATGGCATGATTTATGACCCCGTGACCATCAAGCGCGGCTCAACAGTGCGTGATGCATTGAATCTCATGGCAGAATATCACATCGGAGGCATTCCCGTCGTGGATGACGAACGTCATCTGGTGGGCATCGTGACCAACCGCGACCTGCGTTTTGAGAAGAACATGAACAAGAGTATCGAGGACGTGATGACCAAGGACAATCTGGTGACAACGACCCAACAGACCGACATGGAAGCTGCCACGCAAATCTTGCAGCAAAATAAGATAGAGAAACTGCCCGTGGTCGACAAAGACAATAAACTGGTGGGACTGATCACTTACAAGGACATCACCAAGGCCAAGGACAAACCCATGGCTTGCAAGGATTCCAAGGGACGCTTGCGCGTGGCTGCCGGTGTGGGCGTGACCAACGACACGCTGGATCGTATGCGTGCATTGGTTCATGCCGGAGCAGATGCCATCGTCATCGACACAGCTCATGGACATTCCAAATATGTGATTGAGAAATTGAAGGAAGCCAAACGCGAATTCCCCGACATCGACATCGTGGTGGGCAACATCGCGACAGCTGCTGCTGCCCGTGCGCTCGTGGATGCCGGAGCTGATGCTGTCAAGGTCGGCATAGGCCCGGGTTCCATCTGTACGACCCGTGTCGTCGCAGGAGTGGGAGTGCCCCAACTATCGGCTGTCTACGACGTGGCCAAGGAACTGGAAGGGACCGGCATACCTTTGATAGCCGACGGCGGTTTGCGCTATTCGGGCGACGTGGTGAAGGCTCTTGCAGCCGGTGGATACTCCGTAATGATTGGTTCGTTGGTGGCCGGAACGGAAGAGTCCCCGGGCGAAACCATCATCTTCAACGGACGTAAGTTCAAGGCTTATCGCGGTATGGGTTCTTTGGAAGCTATGGAAAATGGTTCGAAGGACCGTTACTTCCAGAGCGGGGAGAATGATGTGAAGAAACTTGTGCCCGAAGGCATCGCCGGACGTGTGCCATACAGAGGTACGCTCTATGAAGTCATCTATCAGTTGATTGGCGGTTTGCGTTCCGGTATGGGATATTGCGGCGCAGCCAACATCGAGCAGTTGCACAATGCCAAATTCACCCGCATCACCAATGCCGGTGTGATGGAAAGCCATCCGCATGACGTGACCATCACGAGCGAGGCTCCTAACTACAGCCGTCCGCAATGAGAAAACTGACAAACGTCATTGTTAAGCAATAGACATGAGACAAGAGAAGGCTGCCCGGCAATAGGCCGGTGCAGCCTTTCTTTGCTTCGTCTGGTAGCTTTTTGTGACAAACCGGTTCGGCGGTGCTTCCTGCCGGAAGGATGCTTGAGACCCCTCGGTAGCCGAAAGGAGGGTAGCCGGGGACGGAAAGGAGGGTAGCCGACCACGGAAAGGAAGGGAAGGATGCTTCCCCTTTAGGGCCATCAGGCGGCCTCTTGTTCAGGTGCATAGTGCAGCCTTGTCCGACCCTGCCGGATTATGAAAATCGAAGAAGGAATATGACAAAAAGAATCTTATTGAGTATAGTTTGTGTTTTGTGCATCGGATTGCTCCGTGCGCAAAGCGATACGGTGTTGATGCGGATTGGCCCTATGTCCGTCTCGCGTGCCGAATTTATTCATGCATATCATAAGCATGGAGCAGGAGAGCCGTTGCATCATTTTCTGGCACGTTTTGTCGGCTTGAAAAGGCAGGTGTGTGAGGCTCAGGCAGAAGGCCTTGACACCACGGCCGCTTTTCGGCAACGCTACGACGCTTGCCGGCAGGAGTGGGAAACACGTTTGAACGCATCATCCCTTCAATCTGGACAGCAGGAAGGGGCGACTGAAATTCGGCCGGAAGGAGAGTGGGTGGCCCATGTCTGCATACGAGTGCCTCAGGATGTGTCTTTTTCCAGGATGGACAGGATGCGTGCGACCCTTGATTCGTTGGCCCGTGCGACGTCATCCTGTGGACTTCCGGAGTGGATTCAGGCATATGGAGACAGCCTGCCTGAGGGTTGGCAGGCCGAAGTCGCCTGTGTCGTTCCCAGCCAGTTGCCCAATGATTTGCTCTTGCCTTTGCGGAAGTTGCATCCCGGGGAGATGTCAGCCCCCTTGCTGTCGCCCGTCGGGCTTCATCTCATCCAGCGTCTGGATTCAGGTGTTGAAAATGGGCGACAGAACAATGAACCGGAGGAGCCGGAAGCCCCATCTTTCATCCTTCAGGAATATCACGACGGCTTGTTATCCGGAATGCTGGAAGACAAAATGTTTCAGACGGACGAACGGGCATTGAAGAAATATTACAAGAAACATAAGAAACACTACCGTTGGCAACTGCCCCATTTCAAAGGTATTGTCTTGCAGGCCAATGACAAGGAGAAGCTGGGAAGACTGGTGAAATACTTGAAAGGTTTTCCCGAAGAAGAATGGCCGGAGGCTGTCGCCCGCTTCGACAGCATAGGCGGTTCGCAGTGGGTGAAGATGGAATACGGTCTGTATCAAATCGGGACCAACGACTGCATCGACAAGTATTATTTCGGACAGGGCGATTTCACGCCGTCGGCGGAATATCCTCACGTATGTGTGCTCGGCAAAGTGCTGAAGCGCAAGCCGGAGTCCTACAAGGATGTCTATGTGCGGCTCGTGCAGGATTATCGGGACACTGTGTGGAAGGAAGCACAGAAAAAATGGGCAAAGAAATTTGGTGTTGAAATAAACGAAGAGGCTTTAAAAACAGTTAACAATCACGATGCTATATAGATTAAAGCTGTATCTTCGTTCACTGTTTTTATGTCCTTTTGATGTATATGAAACTGCATAAAGTCTGCTTTTGTGGCTTGGTGACATTGCTGGCCGCTTGTGGCGGTGAGACCGATCACCGCGGCAAGACACCCTTGGTGGAGGTGGACGGTGCGTTCTTATATAAAGAAGACTTGAAAGCAAGCATGCCCATAGGACTTTCGAAGGCCGACAGTGCTTCGTTTACGGAGAATTATATCCGAAAGTGGGTGGAAGACGTGCTGCTGTATGAGAAGGCTGAAAGCAATGTGTCCGATGCCGGCCGTATCGAGACACTCGTGCAGAACTATCGGAAGTCGCTGATCATGCATGACTACCAGCAGCATCTCGTCGAGCAGATGTTGACAAGCGAGCTTTCGGATGAGGAGCTGAAGCAGTTTTATGAGGATAACAAACCGCTGTTTCGTGTCGACGAGACGCTCATCAAGGGGCTTTACATCAAGGTGCCGCAGACAGCTTCAGGCATCAGCCGTATACGCCGATGGTATCAGTCGAAAGATGAGGAATCGGTCGACCGTCTGGAAAAATATAGCCTGAGCAATGCCGTGGACTACATCTACTTCTACGACCGATGGATGCCTGCATCCGTGTTGTTGGCCAAGTTGCCGCGCAAATTCAAGGATGCGGAGCGCTATTTGGAACAAAACCGCCACATCGAGTTGAAAGACAGTGCCTACTATTATTTCCTCCATGTGGACGACATCTTGAAACGCGGGCAGGAAAAGACTTTTGATGCGGCCCGTGACGAGGTGAAGAAGGCTTTGGGCAATCTGAAGCAGACTGAGTTCATGCGGCAGGTGAGGACCGACTTGTATCAGACTGCGGAAAGACAAGAACGTATTAAATATTATTATAAAGACCAATGAGAAAATTGTTAAGCATTAGAGTCCTGTTGCTGTTGGGGGTATGGATGGTGTCCAGCCTTTCTCACGCACAAGATAATATTATTGACGAAGTGGTGTGGGTCGTTGGCGACGAGGCCATTCTGAAATCAGACATCGAGCAGGCTCGCCTGCAAGCCCAATATCAAGGTATCAAGTTCAGTAAAGACCCCTATTGTGTCATTCCGGAACAGATGGCCGTGCAGAAGCTCTTTCTTCATCAGGCTGAAATCGACAGTATCGAAGTGGCTGACACGGATGTGTTGTCGATGGTGGACAAACGTATCAACTACTATGTCCAGCAAGTCGGGTCGAAGGAGAAGTTTGAGGAGTATATGAACATGACTTCTACCCAGATTCGTGAGAAATGGCGTGAGGAAGTGCGCAATGAGATGATTGCAGACAAGATGAAGCAGGAGATTGTCGGTGACATCAAGGTCACTCCGGCCCAGGTGCGCCGTTATTTCAACCAGTTGCCTCCTGACAGTATCCCGTATATCCCCACTCAAGTGGAGGTGCAAATCATTACCCAGCAGCCGAAGATACCTCAGGCGGAAATTGACCGTGTGAAAGCACGTCTGCGTGATTTCACAGAGCGTATCACGTCGGGTGAAACCCAGTTCTCCACCTTGGCCCGTCTGTATTCGGAAGATCCTGGAACCGCCCGTCAGGGAGGTGAGATGGACTTCATGGGGCGCGGCCAGTTGGTGCCGGAGTTTGCTGCCGTGGCGTTTAACCTGACTGACCCTAAGAAGGTGTCGAAGGTGGTCGAGACAGAGTATGGCTTCCACATCATACAGTTGATTGAAAAGCGTGGTGACCGTATCAAGGTACGCCATATCTTGTTGAAACCGCAAGTGTCGGAAGAAGATTTGAACGCTTCAGTAGCTCATCTGGATTCCATTGCCAATGACATACGCACGGGTAAATTCACATTTGAAAGTGCTGCGCTTTATCTGTCTGACGATAAGAATTCGAAGAACAACAATGGCTTGATGCCGAACTCTGCGACCGGAACGTCTCGCTTCGAGATGGGACAGCTGCCGCAGGAGATTGCCGTCGTCGTGGACAAAATGAATATAGGAGAAATCTCTGAAGCCTTTACGATGATTGATGCGCAAAACGGCAAAGAGAAATGTGCCATCGTGAAGTTGAAAACCCGCATACCCGGACATAAGGCGACTATCACGGATGACTACCAACGCTTGAAAGCTGTCGTGCTGGAGAAGTTGCAGAACGAGAAAATCCAGAAATGGATAGCAGAGAAGCAGAAGACGACTTATGTACGAATCAATGAAAAGTGGAAGAACTGTGATTTCGAATATCCCGGCTGGATACATTAATTGCCGGTTGAGACAGATAGCAAGAAAGATATGTTTGACAGCAAAAAGCGAATAAACCTCTTAAGCGGGCACAGAATATTGTTGGTCGGTATTCTGTGCCTGTTTGGCATTTGTGTGGCGCAAGTGCGTCCCACGAAGAAAAGTCCGGGTGAAGAGCCTCAGAAGACGAAGGTGTACCTGCTTCATTCCGACATCCTCCGTTTCAATAAAGAACAGAACCCGGATGCACAGATTTTGGTGGGCAATGTGAAGTTTCGTCATGACAGTGCCTACATGGACTGTGACTCGGCCTATTTCTATGAAGCGCGGAATTCTTTTGAAGCGTTTGGCAATATCAAGATGCAGCAGGGGGATACCTTGTTTATATACGGCGACTGGCTTTATTATGACGGGAATTCACAGATCGCGATGTTGCGTGAGAATGTGAAGATGCAGAATAAAGGCACTGTCTTGACGACGGACAGTCTGAACTATGACCGCGTGTTCAATCTGGGATACTTTTTCGAAGGAGGAACATTGACCGATGAAGAAAACATATTGACTTCCGACTGGGGCGAATACAGTCCGGCGACCAAGAATGCCGTGTTCAATTACGATGTCAAGCTGGTGAATCCCAAATTTACCCTGACATCAGACACACTGCGCTATAATTCGCTGACTAAGATTGCCAACATCGTGGGGCCCTCTGAGATTGTGAATGATCAGAACCACATTTATTCAGAGTTAGGTTTTTACAACACCACGAGCGGGGAAGCTGTCCTCCTCCAACGTTCTGTGTTGACAAACGGGCAACGCAAGCTCGTGGGCGACAGCATCCATTATGACCGAACGACAGGGTTTGGCGAAGCGTTTCGTAATGTGGTGATGACCGACACCGAGAATAAAAACATGCTGACCGGAGAGTATGGCTATTACGACGAACTGAAGGGACAGGCCTTGGTGACAGACAGCGCGGTGGCCATCAACTATTCGCAAAACAACGACAGCCTCTACATGCATGGAGATACGCTCCGACTGATTACCTACAATCTGAACACGGACTCTGTCTACCGGAAGACCTTTGTCTATCACAAAGTGCGTATATACAAGAGCGACCTGCAAGGTGTGTGCGATTCGCTGGTGTTCAATTCCCAGGACACTTGCATGACGATGTATCACGACCCCATCGTATGGAATGGCACGCAGCAACTCTTCGGCGAAGAAATCCGTGCTTATATGAACGACAGCACCATCGAATGGGCGCATATCATCAATCAGGCTATGTCTGTCGAACAGTTGGACTCCGTGCATTACAACCAAGTGAGCGGCAAGGAAATCAAGGCATTCTTCAAGGATGGCGACCTGAGGCAGGTCGATGTCATAGGCAATGTCCGGCTGGGGTATTTCCCTCAGGACGGCAAAGACAGTACGCTGATCGGCTACGTGACGGCAGAAGCCAGCTTGATGAATGTCTATTTGCAACAGCGCAAGGTGCAGAAAATCAAGCTGACGACACAGACTGACGGCGTGATGTACCCGATGTTGCAGATACCATCCGACAAACTCTATTTGCCGTCCTTCGCATGGTTTGACTACATCCGCCCCTTGAATAAGGACGACATTTTCCATTGGAGGGGCAAGAAGGCCGGACAGGAACTGAAGAAGTCCATACAGCGTGAACCGCCATTGCCCACGCTGAAGGGACTGCTCGGAGGAAAGAAATAGCCTATGGGACTGTTTCAGACACGCAGGCCTCGCGGATTCCGTCATACCTACATCTTCCGCTCGTCTTCCCGGAGCATGACTCCTGAAGCCTCCGGAAAGTTTCGAGGACGATGGAACAAACGTCCCGTGTCCGGGCGGCGTGTGGTGAGTTGGCCACGGCTGATTCTCTTGGCCGTTCTTCTATACCTATTATATTATATTCTTAATGGAAGTGGACCATTCTATAAACTGCATTTATGAGTGATATCATTCGTGTTTTACCCGATTCGGTAGCCAATCAGATTGCTGCCGGAGAGGTCATCCAACGCCCGGCTTCTGTGGTGAAGGAGCTGGTGGAAAATGCCATTGATGCGGAAGCAAAACATGTGCATGTCTTGATAACCGATGCCGGAAAGACGAGCATCCAGGTGATTGACGACGGGAAAGGCATGTCCGAGACCGATGCACGCTTGTCTTTTGAGCGGCACGCCACATCGAAGATTCGTGAAGCTGCCGACTTGTTTTCCCTGCACACGATGGGATTCCGGGGAGAGGCCCTTGCATCCATCGCCGCTGTGGCGCAGGTGGAACTGAAGACCCGTATGGAAAATGAAGAACTGGGCACGTTCATCTCCATAGCCGGCTCGAAGTTGCAGGGGCAGGAGCCAGTGTCTTGTGCCCAAGGTTGCAACTTTACGGTGAACAACCTCTTCTTCAATGTGCCTGCACGCCGGAAGTTCCTGAAGTCGAACCAGACGGAACTGAGCAACATCCTGACCGAATTTGAACGTATCGTCCTGGTGCATCCCGACATCGCTTTTACGCTCCATCACAACGGTTCCGAACTCTTCAACCTGCCGGTCTCTCCCTTGCGCCAGCGGCTCATCGAAGTGTTTGGTAAGAAGCTGAACCAGCAACTCCTCAATCTGGATGTCGAAACCTCCATGGTGAAGATTTCAGGGTTTGTCGGCAAGCCGGAGTCTTCGCGCAAGAAAGGAGCGCATCAATACTTTTTTGTCAACGGGCGCTTCATGCGTCACCCTTATTTCCATAAAGCCGTGATGGACGCATACGAACAGTTGGTGCCTCCCGGCGAGCAGGTGTCCTATTTCATCTATTTCGAGATAGACCCTTCAAACATCGACGTGAACATTCATCCGACGAAGACGGAAATCAAATTTGAAAACGAGCAGGCCATCTGGCAGATTCTGGCGGCAGCCGTGAAGGAGTCTCTCGGTAAGTTCAATGCCATCCCGACGATAGACTTCGACACGGAAGGACGCCCGGACATCCCGGTCTTTGACGCATCGACCTACATGGAGCCTCCTCAAGTCACATACAATCCCGGCTATAATCCCTTTACGTCGAGTGAAGACGAGCCTTATGTTCCCCCGATGGACGAGCGGACTCCGAGCAGCCCGAAGAGAGGCGGTTCGGCTTACGTCCCCAGTTTCGATGTGCCTTCAGTGCCGTCGGGATGGGAGAGCCTGTATGAAGGAGCCGTGTCGACTGACACGGAGGACGAGCCGGCTGTTGAATCCGTCCGTGCCGGTGGCAGCAGGGATTATGTGAACATGGAGCGGTCAGCCCAATACTTCCAGTTCAAGGGGCGGTACATTCTGACCTCTGTAAAGTCCGGACTGATGATTATCGAGCAGACACGCGCACATGTCCGTGTGCTCTACGAACGCTATCTTTCACGCATCGAGAAGCATCAGGGCTATTCGCAAGGCGTGCTTTTCTCCGAAGTCGTGCAGTTCCCGCCTTCCGAAGCTGTCATTCTGGAGGGCATCACTGACGATTTGGCATCTATCGGCTTCGACCTTTCCAATCTGGGAGGAGGGAGCTACGCCATCAATGGAGTCCCTGCCGACATAGAAGGTGTCGACCCTTCGGCCCTCCTGCATGAACTGGTCAATTCGGCGAAGGAAAAAGAAGGTAGTGTGAAGGAGGAGATTCACCGCTCATTGGCACTCGTGATGGCCAAGGCTTCGGCCATCGTCCCGGGGCAAGTTTTGAGCATGGAAGAGATGAATGGCCTTGTTGATGATTTGTTCTCGTGTCCGACGCCCAATTATACGCCCGATGGGAAGACCGTACTGGCTGTGATTACGGGGGACGAGATCGACCGGCTCTTCTGAATGCCAATCGGCAGCGGTGACGCTTGTAGTCTGATGTTCGGTCCGCCCGTCTCATACTGCCATCCTCCCTCCTGTGTGAAGACCTGGAAACCCCTGTGGACTGCGCCTTTGAGCGCCCTCCTTTCCGTGCAAGAGCGGAAAGGAAGGCGTCCGTGCACGGAAAGGAAGGCTAGCTTGCCTACCCTTTAGGGGCAGGTGGAGAAGTATCGTCCGCCGGAGTGAAGAGAAAGAAATGAAGCCGGAAGAAAGAAGGTTGGCACTGTATTTGTAAGTAATTCATGAGCCTTGTGTATCTGCGATACATTCGGAGTCGGGGAAAATCCGCAGGCAAGTCCCTGAGCGGTGAGAGCTTCTGACGGTTTTTGTGCCGTCAGTCCGGCAAAGGTTCGATTCCTTGAAAAAGCACTGATTTTAGAGGAATAGGACATAAACTGGAAAAAGTTTCGGCCACATGAAATGCTCGAAAATGAGCCTGTTAGGTAATATTTTAGTGGAATACTGCTAAAATAATAGGAATAAAGAGACATAATTAAATATAAATTGCGTACATTTGCATGTAGTATGGTTTCTTTGGAGTAAAAAGAGAACATACCACTGTTTTTTGAAAGAGACAGAAATAGAGATTTATAAATAACAAAAGTTATGAAAAAGTTGATGCTTGCACTGGCGATTGCCAGTATGTCTACTGCTGCTATAGCACAGGAGACTGTAACTGTAACGGATGTTCCTGTAAAAGAGAATAGTGTTGAGACTAACTCTTTCTGGAGCAATTGGTTCATTAGCGCTGGCGTGAATTTGAATGCGTTCTATTCAAGTCAGGAGCTGAATTTAAGTAAAAGCCCGTTTAATGACCGTGGCAAAGTCGGATTCAATGTAGCCGTGGGCAAATGGTTTACTCCGGGCTTGGGTCTTCGCGCGAAATTTGACGGTGTGAAAGGTGTTCAAGTGAATGGAGCCGTATGGTCTCCCGACAATGAAGATTTCAGCTACTGGAATCTGCATGGCGATGTATTGTTCAACTTGAGCAATATGATTTTCGGCTACAATGAAAATCGTGTATGGAACTTTATTCCTTACGTGGGTTCGGGTGCTATCCGTAACTGCTCTACCAATAACTATACTTGGGGCGCTAACTTGGGTATTTTGAATACCTTCCGTATCAACAAACGCTTGAGTGTGAATTTCGAAGTTGGTGCTTTGGTCGCTCCGAAAGGATTTGATGGGGATGCTACGAAAGCCAAAGATAAGGCTTGGAGAGCTGCTGACAAGGTGTTGACCGCATCTGTAGGTCTGACTGTCAACTTGGGCAAGACTACCGGCTTCCGCAAGGCTACTGATGTAGACGCTTTGATGGCATTGAACCAAAGCCAGCTTGACGCTCTGAATTCAGCTTTGGCTGCTCAGCAGAACGAAAATGCTCGTCTGAAAGAAGAGTTGGCTAAGAAGCCGAAAGAAGTAGTTCGTACCGAATACCAGAAAGAATATGTGAGCGCACCGCGTTCTATCTTCTTCAACATCGGTTCTTCGAAGATTGCTTCTAGAAAAGAGATTGTCAACCTCCAAGTTTTGGCTGATGCTGTGAAAGCTGACAACAGCATCAAACTGAAAGTGACAGGTTATGCTGACAGCGCAACTGGTAGCGCAGCATTCAACCAGACTTTGAGCGAGAAGCGTGCCAACCGTGTGGCTGATGAATTGGTTAAACTGGGTGTAAGCCGCGACAACCTCATCGTTGAAGGCTTGGGTGGTGTTGCAACCTTGACTCCGAACTCTTACAACCGTCGTGTCATCGTTGACGTTGTTAAATGATAACGGATAAATAATCCAGCCTAAGATAAAGAAGGGATCTTGCTTCGCGGCAAGGTCCCTTTTTTGTATCTTTGCCTCAAAATTTCAGTATAAGAGTAATAAAAGTAGCATATTCAAGATTATGGGAAGAATTATATTGACGGGTGACCGTCCGACGGGGCGGTTGCATCTGGGACATTACGTCGGCTCGTTGAAGCGGCGTGTGGAGCTTCAGAACAGTGGTGAGTATGATAAGATGTTTGTCTTCATAGCCGACGCGCAAGCCTTGACCGACAACGCTGACAATCCGGAGAAAGTGCGTCAGAATATCATAGAAGTGGCTTTGGACTATCTGGCTTGCGGGTTGAATCCGGAGAAAGTGACCCTGTTCATACAGTCACAGATACCCGAACTGGCGGAGCTTACCACGTATTTTATGAACCTGGTGACAGTCTCGCGCCTGCAACGCAATCCGACCGTGAAGACCGAGATACAGATGCGCAATTTCGAAGCGAGCATTCCCGTGGGTTTCTTTTGCTATCCGATAAGCCAGGCTGCAGACATTGCAGCCTTTAAGGCGACGACCGTCCCGGCTGGTGAAGATCAGGAACCGATGCTGGAGCAGACGCGTGAGATTGTGAAGCGCTTCAATGGCATCTACGGAGAGACATTGGTAGAACCGAAGATTTTGTTGCCGGAAAATCAGGTGTGTATGCGTTTGCCGGGCACGGATGGCAAAGCCAAGATGAGCAAATCATTGGGCAACTGCATTTATCTGTCCGATTCAGAGAAGGAAGTTCAGGCAAAAGTGCGCAGCATGTACACGGACCCGACGCATATCAAAATCAGTGACCCGGGCAAGATTGAGGGTAACACCGTGTTTACTTATCTGGATGCTTTTTGTCGTCCTGAACATTTTGAACGTTATCTTCCCGAGTATCCTAATCTGGATGAACTGAAAGCACACTATCAGCGTGGAGGATTGGGCGATGTGAAAGTGAAAAAGTTCCTGAATGCCATTCTGGAAGAACTCTTGGCTCCGATACGTGCCCGTCGCAAGGAAGCAGAGCAAGACATTCCGGAGGTGTATGACATCCTGAAGAGGGGTAGCATGCAGGCACGCGAAGTGGCCGCACAGACTTTGTCCGAAGTGCGCAGAGCGATGAAGATTGATTATTTTAATGACGCAGAACTTATACGCGAGCAATCTCGTCGTTTTGGTCAGGAATAACAGGCTTTGATAGAGTTGAAAAGAAGAGCCAACTGGATTCGTCTGAGATTCAGTTGGCTCTTTTGTATCTTGTAAGCTTCGTCTGAAGTTTGCTTTTTCGGAGAGTTAGTCTTTTCGGATGAAGTGTTTGTCTTTCCAGATATAGGTGATGGGTGTTTTTCTTAGGTAGGCATTTATTTTATCTCGTTCTTCGCGATTCATATATTCAGGAGTGGTGTAGGTGAATGAAAGCGTGTCTTCGGTCGGAGAGAGACTTGCTTTTATAAATGTGATATAGGCTTGTTCCCGCAGTTCATTCAAGCTGTCTGTTTGTGACTCGTTCAAGTCCGTACGGAAGAAGTCGTCGGCTGTCGGGAGTGCGGATAGGAAATCGCTTGTGGGCAATGGCTGCCAGTCTTGCGTGTAGAACAGGATGTGGCTGTCTTCCACCGGTGCTTTCACTGTCTTGACAAAACAGATGACAGACACAGAATCTTTCACCGGCAGGGTACGCATTTCCCAGACGGAACTTTCTGTTATTTGTGCACGCAGATAGTTGTCTGTCAGGTTAGTTACTTCTGATGGATTATTGAATCTGTTTGTGACTTGAGCGCGCATGCCGCTAGCTAGGAAGTCCACGCAGTCTGCCCGGTTGACTGGCGTCAAGATGAGTGAGAGAGTGTCCGGCATGGATACAAACAGTTCTTTCATCGTTTGCGCATGGAGAGTCGTAAAGGACAGCGAGCAACAAAAAAGGGTTATCAGGATGTGTTTCATTGTTAATATGATTATTTAGAACCCAAATATAGGAAAATCATACCGACTATAACCAAGGCAAGGTCAACGACCTTACTTTTTAAGTTCTTTTCACGGAAGAATAACGCTCCGCATAGGAACGAGACGACAACGCTTCCCCTGCGGACCATTGAGACGACTGAGATCAAAGCTCCTTCTAAACTGAGTGCGTAGAAGTAGACAAAGTCTGCGGCTGACAGGAAGAGGGAGATAAAGATGATGCACCAATCCCATCGGAATGGAGTGCCGGATTTTCTTTTCGGCCACCATAAGATTAGGATGATGATGGCCATCATGAAGAATTGGTAGATGTTATACCATGCTTGTACCAACATGCTGTTTAAGCCGATGCCGCCTTCCGAAACCGGAGCCATCAAGTATTTGTCGTAGAGCCCGCTGATAGCACCGGTCACAGCTGCAAGCACGACGTAGAGGATGTATCTATTGTGTTTGAAATCAATTCCTTCCTTGCGCCCAGAACGACTCAGCATAAAGAATGAGATGACGGCGAACAACACACCTATCCACTGGTAACCGTTCAGGCGTTCGCCAAACACCAGCAGTGCACCAAGCAACACCATGACCGGGCGTGTCGCATTGATTGGCCCTACGATGGTCAAGGGGAGGTATTTCATGCCAAAATAGCCGAAAGTCCATGAAGACAAGACGATGACAGACTTCAACAATACGTATTTGTGCATCTCCCAACCGCCTTGAGGCACATAGAATATGGAGCCTTGCAAGCTGTCGCTTGTGGCTGAAAGGATAATAAAAGGCAGGAAAATAAGGCTGGAAAACAATGTATTGAGAAACAGGACAGGCAGGACTGCATTCTCACGAAGCGATTCTTTTTTGAACGTGTCATAAAAACCAAGCAACACTGCCGATAGAAAAGCTAAAAGTAACCACATAGAGCTTTAAGATAGGTTTATACAAATGTCGTTATTTATAGAACGCGCAAAGATACGACAATTCATCTTGTGCCGGGCATTGGATAATCAAAAAGCATCTTCTCACGAATGTAAAATAAAGATAAAATCAGGAATGAAGGAGAATGGCTTGCCGCCCCCGGACATTTTGAGCAGAAGTCTCCCTGCACTTTGGAGCAGACCGTTTTTTGATATACCTTTGTCTCGGAGACTTTTAAAAACATGACGCATTATGAAAGAACACTACTGGAAATATTCACTGATAATTCTAATCATCGGACTTGGCTTCCTGCTGTTTCGTCAGGCACAACCTTTTATGAACGGCATCTTGGGAGGATTCACGCTGTTCCTGTTGCTGCGCAATTTCACTTACTGGCTACAGACGAAAATCAATAAGTCGTTGGCCGTGTGGCTGGTGACTATTGGCACGACACTGTTTATCTTGGTACCTCTTTCTCTGTTTGGCTGGGCGATTGTCAACCAGCTGACAGGCGTGCACTTTGACCCGCAGGCGGTCATCAAGCCGACAAAAGAGGTCGTGGAAATCATTAAGGAGCATACTGGATTTGATTTGTTGTCCGAGGGCAATATCAAGTTTGCCGTGGCACAGGCTTCCAGCCTTGGGCAGTCGGTCATGAGTGGCGTGAGTGATTTTGTAGTCAACCTGTTTGTGTCCATCATGCTACTTTTCTTCATGCTCTATGGAGGGGCACAGATGGAACGTTACGTTTCGAGTTTGTTGCCTTTCAAGGCTGAAAACAAACGTGAAGTGCTGGACAAGGTTCAGCTCATCGTTCGTTCGAATGCCATAGGCATTCCCTTGCTGGCCATCATCCAGGGCATCATCTCCCTCGGCGGTTATCTGCTGAGCGGTGCTCCAAACCCCGTCCTGGCTGCCTGCCTTACGGCCTTCGCTTCCATTATCCCTATCGTGGGCACAACATTGATCTGGGTGCCGATTTCCATTTACTTCCTGTTGGTGGGCGACTGGGTGAGTGCACTGATACTGTTGGCTTATGGCGGCATTATCATAGCGCAGTGTGACAATCTCATCCGCTTTCTCTTGCAGAAGAAGATGGCCAATATCCATCCGCTCATAACCATCTTTGGTGTTGTGGCCGGACTTCCGCTGTTCGGATTCATGGGGATTATCTTCGGGCCTCTGCTTGTTTCCCTGTTTTTATTGTTTATAGATATGTTCCGCACGGAATACTTGCTGGACGATGCGTCACGCAAGGAGTAATTCCTCCAGTTCCTTGAGCGTGTCGACGATGTAGGTCGCCCCGGCTGCTTGAAACTCGTCACGACTACCATAACCATAGAGCACACCGACGGAGTCCAGACCGACGGCCTTTGCTCCCAGTACATCGTGTTTGCGGTCGCCGATCATGACGATGTCTTCTGTACGTGTCAGGCCGTTTTCCTTCATGACATAGCGTATTACTTCCTCTTTCGTGCGGCGGCTGCTGTCTTCTCGTCCGCCGACGAAAGCAAAGCGGTCGGCTATGCCGAAATGGGAGAGGACGAGGTCTGCCATGCGTTGAGGCTTGGATGTGGCCACCATCAGGACTTTTCCGGCTTGGCGTGCCTTGTCGAGGAATTGGGGAATGCCGGGATAGAGCGCATTCTCATAGACGCCGATTTTCTCATATCGGCGACGGTAAACTTTTACGGCTTCGTCAGCTTGTGAGGGAGTGAGGTGATAGAATTCCTGGAATGACTCTTCCAGCGGCGGTCCGACGAAGCAGAGTAGGTCGTCGAGATTGTCTACATGTATGCCAAAAGCCTCAAGGGCATATTGTGCCGAGCGCACGATGCCCGGGGCGGAGTCAGACAGCGTGCCGTCCAGGTCGAGGAAGAGATGCGTATAATGTTTCATGTGTCATGTATTCTTTGATAAAACGAAGCGCAAAGTTCGCCAATAATTTCTATTCCGGCAAGAGCCGGTCGGTGGCGGACTTTGCGCTTCGTATGAGGCTATGTCTCTCTTTTCGCGGGAGAGAACCTTGGTCAGGCTGCCAGCAGCAGGATGAGCAACTGGGCAGTCAGGATGCGGAGGAACATGGACAGCGGGTAGACGGTCGAATAGCCGACAGACGGTGCATCGTAGTTGCATGACTGGTTGGCGTAAGCCAATGCAGGCGGGTCGGTCGTCGAACCGGCAATCAGTCCCATGAGTGTGAAATAGTTCAATTTATATTTCCAGCGTGCGATGAGGCCCATTATCAGAAGCGGGATGATGGTAATCAGGAAGCCACAGCCGACATAGAGCAGGCCGTCGCCCTCGACCACCGTCTGCACGAAGTGTGCGCCAGCTTTGATGCCCACACTGGCAAGGAACAGTACCAGGCCGATTTCACGCAACATCAGGTTGGCACTCATCGTCGTGTAAGTGACAAGCTTGAGTTTGTATCCGAAACGTCCGATAAGGATGGCCACGACCAGCGGACCGCCGGCCAAACCAAGTTTCAGCGGGGTCGGCATGTTGGGAATGGCAATAGGCAGACTTCCCAGCAGGATACCCAACAAGATACCCACAAAGATGGTCACGATGTTCGGATGGTCCAGACGCTTCAGTTGGTTACCCAATACATGGGCCACCCGCTCCACGGCGTCTTGCGGTCCGACACACATCACGCGGTCGCCCACTTGCAACGTCAGGTTACGTGCGGCAAACAAATCCATACCAGAACGGTTCACACGCGTTACATTCACGCCATACATGCTGCTGAACTGAAGTTCTCCGAGGGTCTTGCCATTGATGCTGGGCTGAGTGACCAATATGCGGCGCGACACCATCGGCATGTCTTGCTTCTCCCAGTCCACTTCGATTTTCGGGCCGATAAATGCGATGATGGCTTCGGCATCGTCCTCTGCACAGACGACGAACAACTGGTCGCCCATGTGGAACACCGTCTCGCCCGTCGGGATGGAGACGTGTCCGTTCTGCAAGATGCGGCTGCACACGAAGTCACGTCCGAGGAAGTTCTTCACCTGTGAGAGAGTCTTTCCGTTCAGGGCATCGTTGTGCATGGCCAAGTGCATGAGATAAGGTTTCATGTGAGGATTCTCCTCCTCGGCACGTGCGATTTTTTCTTCTTCCTTTTGCAGGTTTATCCGGCAGATGTAGCGGATGGCAATCGTAGACCCGATGATGCCGAGCACGCCGAGAGGATAGGCGCAGGCATATCCTGTGGCGATTTCAGGTCCTGTGTAGTTCAGTCCGTGCAAGGCTTCATTGGCCGCACCAAGTCCCGGTGTGTTCGTCACGGCGCCACATAGGATACCTACCATCATTGCCATGTCGACGCGGCCGTTCAGGCCATAATACAAAGCCAGAGCCACAGCGATGTTCAGCACCACGATGCCCACGGCGACGAGGTTCATCGTCACACCACCTTTCTTAAAGGATGAAAAGAATGAAGGACCCACTTGCAGACCAATGCAGAAGACGAATAAGATCAGTCCGAAGTCCTGAAGGAATGAAAGAATGGAGTCATTTCCTGTGAAACCGAAGTGACCGGCCAGAATGCCGGCAAACAGCACAAAGGTCACTCCCAGGGAGATTCCAAAAATCTTAATCTTGCCCAAGAGCACGCCTACCGAAATGACAAGCGCATACAGCAGCACGATGTGTGCGACTGAATTGGGGTCAAGAAGCAAAGTTTGTAACCAACTCATGATATTAAATTTTTGCAGTTCTTAAAATTGCCCCAAAATTAGGCAATCATTATGACTTGGCCCAACAGTTTTCAAAACATTTTTTACGCGAAGCCGTCTACCCATCTCCTTTGTGCGGATTTTCTTTAGTTCAAAGCTCTTATAGATAGTCCGTTATGGATGGAAGCCGTAGGCTCGGACCGTCTGGGACGGCTTTCGAGGCCCGGCCTCCGGATGTCGTATTTTTCGGCCCTGGACTCCGCCCGACCTTACCCTAAAGGGCGTGCTCGGGCGGAGTCTAGTCTAGCCGGGGACGGAGTCTAGGGTAAGGTCGGGCGGCCTTAATACCCCGTACGGAGAGATGCTGGGGGATGATTCCGTTTACCGGAAATCCATTCACAATTCTTGTCATTCCTGAGCACTTGTGGAGCTGGGTGTCGCCTGACAGGTGTCAGCTTTGTCCTGGGGATAGAGTTGGCCGGCCCGGCCGTATAAAGCAAAATGTTAGAAAAAAGAGCGGGTTAGCCATAGAAATTGGGACAAAAAAATTTGTTTATGACAGGGAATCATTATATTTGCAGCATTTAGACACATATTTCTATAATCTTAATCAGATAAACTATGGCAGATAGCAAAGAGAAACTCTTTTCAGACTTTGCTCCGGTCACGACACAAGAGTGGTTGGACAAAATCACGGCAGACCTGAAAGGCGCTGACTTTGAAAAGAAACTCGTTTGGAAGACAAACGAAGGTTTTAAGGTGAAACCCTTCTATCGCAAAGAAGATTTGGAAGGCTTGAAGACCACGGAAGCTCTTCCCGGCATATTCCCTTATCTACGCGGTACCAAGAAAGACGACAACACATGGTATATCCGTCAGGATATTGTGGTGGACGATGTCAAGGCAGCCAATGAGAAAGCACTCGACATCCTCGGACGTGGAGTGGACTCCATCGGCTTCCGTCTCCGGGCAAAAGATCTGAATGCGGACTATATCGCAACTCTTCTCAATGGCATTTGTCCTGAGTGCACCGAATTGAACTTCATGACTTGCCAGCGTCACACGCTGGAATTGGCCCGTTTGCTGGTCAACTATTTTAAAGGTAAAGGTTATGACCTCGACAAGCTGAAGGGTTCTATCAATTATGACCCGATGGAGAAGATTATGACCAAAGGCAAGGACTTCAGCCAGTTTGCCGACACGGCCAAAGAATTGGTGGGCATTATGGCTGCTCTGCCGCATTATCGTTGCATCGGCGTGAATGCCTTGTCGCTCAATAATGCCGGAGCTTACATCTCTCAGGAGTTGGGTTATGCGCTGGCTTGGGGCAATGAGTATTTGAACCAGTTGACAGACGCAAGTCTGAGTGTGGACGAAGTGGCCAAGAAAATCAAATTCAACTTTGGCATCAGCTCGAACTATTTCCTTGAAATCGCCAAGTTCCGTGCAGCCCGTATGTTGTGGGCAGACATTGTGAAACAATACGCTCCCGCTTGCGACTGTGCCTGCAAGATGCTGGCCCATGCCGAAACGTCCACGTTCAACCTCACCCTTTATGATGCCTATGTGAACCTGCTTCGCACGCAGACTGAAAGCATGAGTGCGGCTTTGGCCGGTGTGAACTCCATCACTGTGACGCCTTTTGACAAGGCTTACGAGACTCCCAATGAATTCTCCGAGCGTCTGGCCCGAAATCAACAGCTCCTTTTGAAGGAGGAAAGCCACTTCGACAAGGTCGTAGACCCGGCAGGCGGTTCCTATTATATCGAAAATCTCACCGTGTCCATCGCCAAGCAGGCTTGGGACATCTTCCTGAAGGTGGAGGAAGAAGGCGGATTCCTTGAGGCCATCAAGGCCGGACGTGTGCAAGCCGACATTAATGAGAGCGGCAAGGCGCGTCACATCGCTGTCTCCAAGCGCAAAGAAATCCTCCTGGGCACGAACCAATATCCGAATTTCAACGAGACGGCCGGTGACAAACGTCCCATCGAGGCCGCTGCTTGCTGTCACCATCATGAAGGCAGCTGCGAACGCCCGTTTGCTACCCTGAACATGGACCGTGCTGCCAGCGAGTTTGAAGCGCTTCGCTTGCAGACGGAGCAGTCAGGCCGACGTCCGAAAGCATTCATGCTCACCATTGGCAATCTGGCCATGCGTCAGGCACGTGCACAGTTCTCCTGCAACTTCCTGGCTTGTGCCGGTTATGAAGTCATTGACAACCTCGGTTTCAAGACCGTGGAGGAAGGTGTTGACGCCGCTATGGAAGCCAAGGCAGACATCGTGGTGCTTTGCTCGAGCGATGATGAGTATGCCGAATACGCCATCCCGGCTTTCAAAGCCCTGAATGGTCGCGCGATGTTTGTCGTGGCCGGTGCTCCTGCTTGTATGGAAGAACTGAAGGCCGCAGGCATTGAAAACTTCATCCATGTGCGTGTGAATGTGCTTGAGACCTTGAAGGAATATAATAAGAAGTTGGGTATTGACTTGGGTATTAAATAAAGGACATTATGAGAAAAGATTTTAAGAACATTGATATATACGCCGGTTTCCAACCTCAGAACGGCATGGAATGGCAAAAAGCCAACGGCATTGAAGCAAATTGGAAAACACCGGAACACATCGACGTGAAACCGGTTTACACCAAAGAAGACCTTGAAGGCATGGAACATCTGGACTTCGCTGCCGGCATACCGCCCTACCTGCGTGGCCCGTATTCGATGATGTACACCTTCCGTCCCTGGACCATCCGCCAGTATGCAGGATTCTCTACAGCCGAGGAGTCGAACGCTTTCTATCGTCGTAACCTGGCTTCCGGACAGAAGGGTTTGTCGGTCGCATTCGACCTGCCGACCCATCGTGGCTATGACCCGGACAATGAGCGCGTGGTCGGCGATGTGGGCAAGGCCGGTGTGTCCATCTGTTCGCTGGAAAACATGAAAGTGCTTTTCAACGGCATTCCCTTGAGCAAGATGTCCGTCTCCATGACGATGAACGGAGCTGTGCTCCCCATCATGGCCTTCTACATCAATGCCGGACTGGAGCAAGGTGCCAAATTGGAAGAAATGGCCGGAACCATCCAGAATGACATTCTGAAGGAATTCATGGTGCGTAACACTTATATCTATCCGCCTGCATTCTCCATGAAGATTATCTCCGACATCTTCGAGTACACTTCACAGAAGATGCCGAAGTTCAACTCCATCTCCATCTCCGGCTATCACATGCAGGAAGCCGGTGCAACAGCCGACATTGAGCTGGCCTACACCTTGGCTGACGGACTGGAATACCTGCGCGCTGGTGTGGCTGCCGGCATTGACATTGACGCCTTTGCTCCGCGCTTGTCCTTCTTCTGGGCCATCGGCATGAACCATTTCATGGAAATTGCCAAGATGCGTGCCGCCCGTATGCTGTGGGCCAAGATTGTGAAACAATTCAATCCGAAGAATCCGAAGTCGCTGGCTCTGCGTACCCACTCCCAGACATCCGGATGGTCACTTACCGAACAAGACCCGTATAACAACGTGGGCCGTACTTGCATTGAGGCGATGGCTGCTGCGCTGGGACACACTCAGTCGCTCCACACCAACGCGCTCGACGAGGCCATTGCCCTCCCGACAGACTTCTCTGCCCGCATCGCCCGCAACACGCAAATCTATATCCAGGAAGAGACGAACATCTGTAAGAATGTCGACCCGTGGGCCGGTTCCTATTATGTGGAAGCTCTGACCAACGAGATAGCCCACAAGGCATGGGAACATATCCAGGAAATCGAGCAACTGGGCGGTATGGCCAAGGCTATCGAGACCGGTATCCCCAAGATGCGTATCGAGGAAGCTGCAGCCCGTACCCAGGCCCGCATCGACTCCGGCACGCAGACCATTGTCGGCGTGAACAAATATCGCCTCGACAAGGAAGAACCTATTGACATCCTGGAAATCGACAACACGGCCGTGCGTCAGGAACAAATCGAGAACTTGCGCATCCTGCGCGAAGGACGCAACCAGGCCGATGTGGACAAGGCGCTCGACGCCATCACCGAATGCGTGAAGACGGGCAAGGGCAACCTTCTCGAACTGGCAGTCGAGGCTGCCCGCGTGCGTGCCACATTGGGTGAGATTTCCTATGCATGTGAGAAAGTTGTCGGACGTTATAAAGCAATAATCAGAACCATATCAGGCGTGTATTCATCAGAAAGCAAAAAAGACAAGGACTTCGACAGAGCGTGTGAACTGACCGAACGCTTTGCGAAGGAAGAGGGTCGTCGTCCGCGTATCATGATTGCCAAGATGGGACAGGACGGACACGACCGCGGCGCGAAAGTCGTGGCTACGGGCTATGCTGACTGCGGCTTCGACGTCGACATGGGGCCGCTGTTCCAGACGCCGGCCGAGGCTGCCCGCGAAGCCGTGGAAAACGACGTGCACATCTTGGGTGTGTCTTCACTCGCAGCCGGGCACAAGACACTCGTCCCGCAAGTGATTGAGGAATTGAAGAAGCTGGGCCGCGAAGACATCATCGTCATCGCAGGTGGAGTCATCCCTCCGCAAGACTATGATTTCCTCTACAAAGCTGGCGTGGCTGCCATTTTCGGCCCGGGCACATCTGTGGCCAAAGCAGCTTGCCAGATTATGGAACTGTTGTTGGGTGAAGAGTAAGCCTCCACGTTTTGCGTAGTCCTGATAGGACTGGCTATATAGAAAAAAGAGAACATGTCGCTGAAGAGCCGGCATGTTCTCTTTTTTTGTTTCCATCTGCCGGCGGAGGAGTATAGACACAGTCCGGGGACGGACTCTATTCCGCTCCGGGACGGAGTCTATTCCGTGGTCGGGCGGACTGGACTCCGCAGAAGCGCAGAAAGTAGGGGAGGAGGAGAACAGTTCCCATTCCGGTTTGTGAGATGTGAATAGTATTGAAATGCAGTTGGTTATGCTTTTATGTTACTACTGACAGGGTAACCGAGCGCTCTCTTTGTAGAATAGAAAGAAAAAGCCTATATTTACAGCTGCTGTATAGTATTCGTTTTGAAAAAAGATAACAATTATGAAAACGAACCGTCATATGCTACGTTTCGGGGTGGCAGGTATGTTGCTGTGGTGTGTCATGCTGGTCCATGCGACTTGTCTGTCTGGGCTGCAACCATTCTTTCCCGGTGGAGAAAATGCCTTTCGGGAGTATGTCAACGCTAATTTTCGGGTCAACAAACGTGACATGAGTGAGGGGATTGGTGTGCATGGTTCTTTGAGGTTCAGGTTGGTTATTGGGCCGAAAGGAGACATTGTCCGTACGAATATCACGCTTTCGTTACATCCGAAGCTGGACCGGGAAATGCTCCGCGTGCTGAAACAGTCGCCTCGGTGGCGTTATGATGTCGCTCCGACGGACACGCTTTGTTATGAGTTCTTTGGAGTGGCGACTGTCGTTTCCCGCATGGATTCCTACGTCGTTGAAGATGTGTGCCTGATGCCGGTCCGTCAGATTGTCATGGCGACCACCGCAGAAGGAATACGTTGCGACTCAATAGCTCTCTATCGCCGTTCTTTTGACATATTGGAGCAAATGCCGGATTTTCCAGGTGGACATCAAGCCCTGATGAAATACATCAAGGAGTGTCTCTATTTCCCAATGACTGGTCATGTGGATGGTATTCAAGGGCGTGTCATCGTGACTTTCATCGTTGATGAAGAGGGGTTTGTGTGTTATCCTGTAGTCGCGAAGTCGTTAGACCCACCTTGTGACGAGGAAGCATTGCAAGTCGTGCGCGAACTGCCCCGTTGGATTCCAGGGAAGAAGGATGGGAAAAACGTGGTTGTAAAATATACGATTCCTGTGAATTTCAGTCTTTTGTAGATTAGTTTTGTGAACGGCTCTATAAAGTCTTTCTTTCAGAGAAAAAAATAGGAACTAAGCTTTTTATGCTTAGTTCCTGCAATTTGTTTGGATTCTGTTGATTTCCAGCGGAGAGACAGGGATTCGAACCCTGGGAACAGTTGCCCGTTCACCGCATTTCGAGTGCGGCCCGATCGACCACTCCGGCATCTCTCCAGGTCGTTAATTGTCCAGCCGAAAGTCTGAGTGCAAATCTCCATGAAGGGAGATGCGTCGCCGCTTTCGTTTTTGCGGTGCAAAGATGCCGCATTTTTCTTAATCCGACAAGACAAAAAAGAATTTTTTTTCTCCTCCGGCTGTTTTTCTTGCAGCTTTCAGGGCTGGTGTTTCCAAAGTGGCAGGTTTCTTTCTTCGGCAGGGGTTGTAGGGTCGGTTTATTGCTTGCTTTGGAATGTGGGTTCAGAAGGACAAGAGTTAATTTATTCAAATCGAACAAGACGGCGTGCGTTTGTTGAATTTTGCTTACTCCTTTTTTATATCTTTACGTCGGAATTTAGGGTATAACATGGAATTGTCTGATTGGTTCAAGGGATTTGAGAAGGGGATTGCTCGATTGTCTTCGGAACAGAGAGAAGCCTTTTTCTCGGAATGTGGTAAGAATTGCGTCCAGAGCGGGACTTTACAGGTCTATAAGACGCTGTATGAAGATGCGCATGGCGATTTGGACATATTCTTTTTGAAAGCCAACGAATTGCCGGGAGTAAGATGTGAGATTGCGGAGAAAGGGACTGTCTATCATCTGTATTTCACGGAATGCACTTGTAGTCTGCACAAACAAGGTTATGTCTCTACGCCTATACTCTGCGAATGCTCCAAGCAAAGCATTCTTTACGTCCTGCATTCATTATGGAAAAACCGGACATTTCGAGTAACTATTTGCGATTCCATTTTACGGGGAAGTCGGCATTGCAAAATGCAAATTGAAACAATAGACAATGGAAATTCATAATTTATTGGATGCCAAATCAAGAACAGAGCTGCGTGAA
>OIWT01000677.1_pt1 | contig 46489 bp, 38 predicted proteins | sample 1587701 | NCBI WGS metagenome assembly OIWT01 (sample SAMEA3888904, study PRJEB22519) | human gut metagenome | biome: human gut; feature: human-associated habitat; material: faeces | place: Denmark | collected 2009 | reverse complement strand
AGGCAAAGAAGTTCTTCACCAACAGCGAGGAAATGAAGAATATTCTCGCACAAGTAAAGGAAATGCCGGATGGTTTCCCGTTTGAAACGACCATCAAGACAGAGACATTCGGCAAAGGTAGAACCAAATACGTGTTTACATGAGAAGAGTTGAAGGAAGTTCCGGGGTTTCGCTGATGGAATGCACGAACCCGGTTAAAGACAAATGGCGCATCCGATGGGATGTGCAGGAAAAAGAGAACGGCTCTGCCTCCTACATGGAAGAGGAGTTCGGGCATAAGCCTACTGATGAGGAAATCCACACATTGGTTATGTCCTGGTATAACAGCCAGACTGATGCGGCTATCCTATCCGGATTCGCCTATAATGGTGCCCATGTATGGCTTTCTGTGGAGAACCAGTACAACTATAAGGCAGCATACGATTTGGCCGTTCAGACGGGCGGAGAAACCCTGCCAGTGACGTTTAAGTTTGGTTCGGATGAACAACCGGAATACCATACTTTTACTCAGTTAGAAGAACTGAAAGATTTCTATACAAAAGCAGTAGGATTCATTCAGACAGTTCTGGCTGAAGGCTGGGAAAAAAAGGACAAGTTCAATTTGGAATTATATCGGATTGAGTGATTGACAATCCCTTCGGGGGAGGGATAAAAAAAGCCCCCGGCCTGTTAATATAGACGCCAATCATTTATTAACACAAAACGCCACGAGAGTGCGCGACCGGGGGCAATGCCCTCTGCCGCACTCTCGTGGCGTTTTTACGCATTAAATAAATGATTGGCATTGCAAAAGTACAAAAATGATTGGATATGACATTGTTTGAAGCACTTAAATTTAACAGAGAACCGCTTGAAATGCTTATAAGTTTGGGCGGCAAGCAGGATGACCTTCGATTCATAGACTTATATACGGAGTATGAGGTCATGAAAAAACAAGGTGAAAAGACCACTTATGCAGTGGCGTTTTTGGCAAATAAATATTCGGTAAGCGAACGTAAGGTGTATGATGTTATCAAACGGTTTGGAAAGCACTGCACGCTCGGTGCAGTGTGATTGATGTGCCGGGGATGCCTTGTGTTGTCCGGTAGAGCTACCTTTGTACAACCAAAAATAAAGCTCATGAATAAGTATTACCAGACATTAGACAAGATACTCCAAACGGGCAAAATCCAGACCAATAGGAAAGGGCGTATCAAGTATCTATTAAACGAAAGGCTCATGCTAACCCCCGCTGATTTACTTGACATATTTGAAAGCCACGGGATAGCCAGGAAAAAGCTGAAAGAGGAATTGAAACTGTTTATGCAAGGAGTCCGGGATGTGGAAAAATACAAAGAGGCAGGGATTACCTGGTGGGATTATTGCGGTCATACCCTTGTAAACAGCTATCCAACTTACTTTGAAAAGCTTCCACCCCTCATAACCAGGATTAACCGGGAAAAGCGCAACAGCAAGAATTATGTCCTGTTTCTTGGAGAAACCGGGGTGGAAAGCAACCAGGCACCCTGCCTGAGTCTTGTGCAGTTCCAAATTGATGAGGGAGAATTGGTGCTATCTGCATATCAGCGTAGTTCTGATGCGAACCTTGGGCTTCCGGCTGATATTTATCATCTTTATCTGATGGCAAGGCAGGTGGAGCTTCCCCTGAAGTCCATAACCCTTGACCTTGGAAATGTGCATATATATGAAAATAACATTGACCGGACTCTGGAACTGTTATCCGGAGTTGAAAACATTAAATTTGACTTGAACGTATGAAGAATATGAATTTATCTGCACCACTGCCATTTGTAGGCCAAAAAAGAATGTTTGCTAAAGAGTTTATTAAAGTTTTGGAACAGTTCCCTGAAGATACCGTGTTTGTGGACTTGTTTGGCGGTTCCGGACTTCTTTCGCATATAGCCAAAAGAAGCAAGCCCGATGCTACTGTTGTCTACAATGACTTCGACAACTACCGGTTCAGACTGAAAAATATCCCACAGACAAATAAACTGCTTGCCGATATTAGGGAGCTGGTGGGTAATTCGATACCCAAACATAAACCAATTAAAGGGGAACTTAGAGAACGCATTTTTAAACGTATCGAGGAAGAAGAACTAAATGTTGGGTACGTGGATTTTATAACCTTATCATCCTCACTTATGTTCTCCATGAAGTATAAATTGTCTGTAGCCGAAATGCGCAAGGAAGTCCTTTATAACAACATTCGCAAGACCGGTTATCCGGAGTCTTCTGACTACTTAAAAGGGCTTGAAATTGTATCATGCGACTACAAAGCAGTATTCAACCAATATAAGGATGTTCCCGGAGTCGTCTTTTTAATTGATCCGCCTTATCTTTCCACTGATGTTGGTACGTACAATATGTATTGGCGCTTGTCTGATTATTTGGATGTTTTAAAGATACTCGAAAAGCATTCCTTCGTTTATTTCACATCCAATAAATCCTCCATACTTGAACTGTGTGAATGGATTGGAGCAAACAAAACCATTGGCAATCCTTTTGAGGGTTGTACAAAAAAGGAATTCAATGCCCACATGAATTATTCTGCCGAATATACAGACATGATGCTGTATAAGAAACAGGAAAAATTAGTTCATAAAACAGCTGCTTAGCACTGAACGAAGATACAATTTTTCAAGCAGAAGGCCAAACTTTTGAGCCTTATTTTAATGCCGTTATAAAGCCGTTTTTTATGAAATTATAAAGCCGAAACAGAGGTCATTACAAAACTTTTGTTTCGGCTTTTTGAGTGTTGCGCGCTTTCCTTTTTTGAACGCTTCGTTTTGTCCTTTTCCCTGAAAATCGAACGCTTCGTTTCGGATTCTGCGGAAATTTGGATTTGCGGATTATACCTGTGTGTAAAACAGTTCGCCCCACACGTCATTTTCCTTGCGGTATCTTCGTTGGCGGTCGGCCATCAGGTTACGTGCCACCTTGTAAGCCAAGGATACCACAGCCTCCGGACTTATGAAATCCTTATGCTTCCACAGTCTCTCAAACACATCCTGCACCACGTCTTCCGCCTCGTCGGGACGATCGATGCGGGATGCGATATAATGCTTCAAAGCCTCCTTTTGCCGTACGTAACACGCGGCCAGTCCTTTTTCGTCGTTTCTTGCTTCCATGGCACATCGTTTGATTTCTACCACAAAAGTAGCCTAACGGCAGGCGACGGAATGGGATGATTTCAGCCGATTGTTACGTCATTTTGCGCCTTTCCTTCTTTTTCCCTGAACTGTGTCGGTGTCATGCCGAACTCTTCCTTGAAATGCAGGTTGAAATATTTGATGGTGTTGAATCCCGTGAGGTCCGCTATTTCGTTCACGCTGCATGTGGTGGCCTTCAGCAACTGGGCTGCCCGTTTCAGCCGGATGGAACGGATGAACTGCAAGGGCGTAACGTTGACAATGGCCTGCATTTTTCGGTTCAACTGGGTCTTGCTCATCCCCACGTCTAAGCTCAGGTCGCCCACGGAATATTCCGGATTGCTGATGTTTTTCTTGACGGATTCCAAGGCTTTCTCCATCAGCTTCTCGTCTATCGAAGTCGTGGTGATGGCCTCGAAAGACACGTCGATGGACTTGCGGAACATCTTTTGCCGCCGTTCTTTCTGCTCGATGAGTTGGCGGATGCGCACTTGCAGCATTTCCCAGTTGAACGGTTTCGAGATATAAGAATCCGCTCCTGCTTCGTATCCCCCGATGCGCGAATCATCGGAACTGCGGGCCGTAAGCAGGATGAACGGGATATGTGAGGTCTGTATGTCGCCTTTCAGCCTGCGGCACAGTTCCATGCCGTCCATGCGGGGCATCATCAGGTCGGACACAATCAAGTCCGGCAACTCCGTCCGTGCCGCCTGTTCGCCCTCCACGCCGTCTCGCGCTTCCACCACACAAAAGTCCTTTTGCAGTTGCTCCACCAGGAAATGACGGAATTCGTCGTGGTCCTCCACCACCAGAATCTTCTTCCGTCCCGTCTCCGTGGGCGGCATGTCGTGGATTTCGCTCTCTTCGTCCCGGTATTCCGCCTTTTCTTCTGCCGCAGGTGCCGTCCCTCCTCCATGCAGGTCGGTCGGGATATACAGGGTGAAGGCCGTGCCTTCTCCCGTCCGGCTTTCCACCGTGACCTTTCCTTCATGCAGTTTGGCGTACTCGCGCACCAGATGGAGACCTATGCCGCTGCCTTGCCCGGCCAGTTGTCCCTCCGTGGCTGTCTGATAGAAACGGTCGAAAACGAAGGGCAAATCCTTCTCCGCAATGCCGCATCCGGTGTCTTCCACCCTGACCGCCGCATACGGCCGTCCGTCTTCCGATACCTTCTCCACCGTGACCCGTACCTGTCCGTGCGCGGAGGAGAATTTGAAGGCATTGGAAAGCAGGTTGTTGAGCATCTTATACATCTTGTCGGAATCGTAATTCATGAAAAGACGTTCCACCTTAGGCTCGAAGGAAAGTTCTATCTCACGGCTTGCCGCCAAGTCGGTGAACTGCCTGACAGCTTCTTCCAAGAAAAAGACCATGTCGTTCATCTTCAACCTGAGACGCTCGCCCTTCATTTCCAATTTACGGAAATCGAGCAACTGGTTTACCAGATTGAGCAGGCGGCGCGCATTATTGTAAATAGGTTCCAACTTCTTTTTCAGCTCCGGTTCGCCCGTATCGTGGATGAGTGCCCCCAAAGGCGTAAGAATCAGGGTGAGGGGAGTGCGGAACTCATGGCTGATGTTCGTGAAGAAGCGGAACTTCATCTGGTCGAGCTCTTCGCGCTGTTTCCGTTCGTTAGCTTCTTGAGCCATCCGGATTTTGAGCTGTGCCCGCCTCCGGAACCTTCTCCACGACCAGACCATCAAACCGGCAGCCAGCACGACGTACACCGCGATGGCCCATGCCGTCGCCCAAAACGGTGGCGCAATGGTAATGGTTATTTCGGTCGGTGTCTTCCCCCAAATCTTGTCCCCGTTAGCGGTGTAGACCACGAATTTGTACTCGCCGGGCTGTAATCCGGTATAGGTGGCGCGTCCGCTCCCGTCAGCCACCACCTCGTTCCACTCCTTATCGTAATTCAGCAGTTTATACTTATAGTAAGTGTGCGAAGGGTTGACATAATTCAGGCCTGAAAATTCTATCATGACGAAATTCTCGTCGTGACGGAGCCGGATTTCCGACGTTCGGTCCACGGTCTGCGTCAGAATCACATGCCCGTTGTATGCCTCATTCACTTTCAACGGGTTGTTGAACAGATAGAAACGGGTGAAGACGGGATGGTTGTCGCTTCGGTCGTATCGGATTTCCGAAGGATTGAAATAATTGAATCCGTGGGCCCCGCCGAAGAACAAAAGCCCGGACCGGGTTTTCAAAGCCGCATTCTCATAAAACTTGCCGCCCTGCAACCCGTCGGTTTCCCCATAGCTCACCACGGAAAATCCTTTCCCGGCAGGGTCTTCACGAGGTGCGATTTTACAAAGTCCGTTCAGCGTGGAAGCCCATACCATTCCTTCGTTGTCCTCCAACAAGGCCGTGACGGCATTGTTGGGCAGTCCGTCAGACTCGGTCAGCACCGTGGCCTCCTTGTGGCGAGGGTCAAACACCAAGATGCCGTCTTCCGTCCCGAACCATTCCACGCCGTGGCGGTCTTTCAGCATGCAGAAATATTTGGTGTCGGCATACCGCTGTTCTTTCAGAAAAGCCGGAATCCACACGCTGTCTTTCTGCGTGTCGTAATAGTAGATGCCGCTGTTGCCCAAAGCGGCGAACGTATGGCCGTCCACCGGATAGAAGGCATGAACCACGGCGTATGAACGGAGTTCGGGATGACGGTCGTGCAACATATAGGCAATCTTCCCCGTGGCCGGCTCGAAACGTCCGACCCCGCCGGTCACACTGGCCCAATAACGGCCTTCGCTGTCTTCGTACAAAGCACGGGATATGTTCTGGTTAGGGTCTTGTTCCCAATTCACCGTAGAACGGAGAAGGTTGCGAACCTGTCCGCCCTCGATGCAATAAAAACCGTGAAGGAAGGTGCCCACCCATATACGTCCGCCCTTGTCCTTAAAAACGGAAAGGCAAATGTCATTCGGTTCGGCCTTGAATACTTGCTCCATCGCACCGGTAGACGGCCGGAAACGGAAGAGGCCGAAAACGCCTCCGATAAGTACAGACCCGTCGGCATCCTCCAAAAAGCACCGGATGCTCTCGCTGGTGACGGACGAATAGCGGTTCACGGTGTGACCGAGAGAGAACTTCTGCATGCTGGGATGGTAATAACACAAGCCCTGAAAAAGGGTGCCCACCCATATACCCCCGTTCCAGTCGGAAAATACCGTATAAATATCGTTTTCCAATGTCCCTCCGTCGGTCAGTTCCAGTGCAGGAAGTGTGGTCACCTCGAACGTCCGGGCATCGATGATGCGGAGGCCGGATTTGGACGTGCCGACCCACACATTGCCGTCCCGGTCCAAATCCATGCACGTGAAGAAGTTGGAAAGTCCGCTTATGCCGCATGCCTCCTTCCAAGTGCGTTCCATGCGATTGTAGAAGAATAGTCCGTTGTTGTACATCAGCCAGATGTTTCCCTGGGCATCCGGATGCAGGTATATGCGGTCGGTAAGCCGGTTGATGACATGCAGGAAACGTGTCTCTTGCGACACGAACTCGGCCGAAGAGTAGTCCCAGTAGCGAATCAGTCCGCTTTCATATACAATCCAACAGAGGTTCTTGTATTGCGTCATTTCCACCGGTACGCCGTATTTCCGGGTAAATTCACTGCCGCCATCCTCAATGGTGCGCAAACGCCCCTGTTCCACGTCGTAGAAGGCGACGGTATTGTCTTCGGTCACGAACCAATAATTCTTGTAATCGTCTATGAACAGGTTCTTCAGCCGCCGGTTTATTCCCATGGAAGCCAACACCTCGGAGACGGAATAATCATATTGCCCGCTCTTCATATCGAGCAAAAGCAGGTAGCCCAACTCTTTGAGCCACATCCGTCCTTCGCGGTCGTAATACTCTTTGGGCGGACGGTCGTATGCCCAAATGTATTTACGTGTCTTGTCGTACGGGAATCGGTCGAACGTGGCACCGTTGTAAATGTTCAGAATGAAACCGGTCTTGATGGCGATGCAACCTTCTTCCGTCATCGTCAGGCTGCGGATTTGTCCGTCCGAAAGTCCGTCCGAAGCATCGATAAGGCGGAATTTGTATTGACGGTCTTGTGCGTGGAGGCACGAGGCAAAAAACAGGAACAGTGTCGGAACGATGAACCATAAGGCTTGGAAATTGACTTTTAGTTTTACGGTATCCATGGTTTTTCTTTCAAATAACGAATGATGATTAGACAAAGATAGGCAATCGGCATCATTTGACGTAGGATATTTTGGTTCAAAATATAGGTCGTTTTGTTGCATCGTACTGAATCAGCCGTCTTTTTCGGACATTTTCCCATACGCCGTGGCTGAAAAGCAGCCTTCGGGCGCATTTGGTTCAGAACGACGTAAAAGATGCTTTTTTTCATCCGTCCCCGTACGGTATTTACCTGCTAACTTTGCCGCTGTTCATTAAAAACATTTACCATGAAGAAAAGATACTTGATAGTCATGACGCTATGCAGTTCGTTATGGCTGAATGCACAAAACTTCATCCATCCCGGCATGTTGCATACGCAGGCCGATCTGGACCGGACAAAAGCCAAGGTAGAAGCCGGCGAGGAGCCTTGGGCTTCCGCTTACAGGAAACTGCTGACTAGCCCGCATGTCAGTTTGGACTGGAAGGCTGCTCCGGTCGAGAAAATCGTACGCGGAGGCCGGACGATTTGGGAACCCGACCCGGACAATTACCAGTTGGCTTACCGGGATGCCGCCACGGCTTACCAATGTGCGTTGGTCTGGCACATATCCGGCGATAAGGCGTATGCGGACAAGTCCGTCCAAATCCTTAATGCTTGGGCCAAGACCTGCAAGAAGGTGAGCGGAGACACGAATGCCTGTCTGGCATACGGGCTGTATGGTTACCAGTTTGCCAATGCAGCCGAACTGATGCGCGGCTATCCGGGATGGGATGCCACGGACTTCGGACGATTCAAAGAATGGATGCTGAAAGTGTGGTACCACGGGGTAATCGGTTTCCTGCAAGGACGCAACGGGACACAAGACGACCATTATTGGTCGAATTGGGGCTTGTGCAACGTGCTGTGTGCGATGAGCATCGGTATCTTGTGCGACGATGTCTTCATCTACAACCAAGCCACGGAATATTATAAGTATATGGAAGACCACCGTTACGGCGAGTCGCTGCATCATTTGGTCTGGAAACTGCATCCGGACGAACGCGGACCTTTCGGCTACTTCGGGCAGATGCAGGAATCCAACCGCGACCAAGGGCATGCCGAAATGGCACTGGCGTTGGCCGCAGACCTTTGCGGTACGGGACGCAACCAAGGCGATGACTTTTATGCCCTGATGGACGACCGTATCGTATGCGGGTTTGAATATGTCAACGCCTATAATTCGGGAGTGGATGATTTGCCGAACAGTCCTTATACGAATTGCGACGGGACTTTCATGAGGATGGGGGATTGGGCACGGGGTACTAACCGGCCGGCTCAAGCCCGTATCGTGAATTATTATGAGAACGTACGGGGGATAGACGTGCCTTACTCCAGGAAGATGCTCGAAATGAACGAAAACGGAATAGATGCGGGAGGAGGATTCGGCGGAGGTAACAGCGGCGGCTACGATCATTTAGGCTTCAGCACCCTGATGTGTACGCTCGACCCGTTGGAGGACAAGACTAAGGTTCCCACGGTCCTGAACGGGAAAATCACGTATGAAGGCCGTGAAATCAACCGGCCTAACGTGAACTGTATCCCCAAAGGGGCGACCGTGACACTGACGGCCCTATTGCCGGACGGAGAAACGGATACCGGCAAATGGGCATGGGACGATGACCCGGCATGCACTTCCTCCACACGTGACATCGTGTTGGACACTTCGCGTACCTTCCGTGTGCATTATACCAATGAAAAAGGAGTGAGCAACACGCAGTTGTTCGCCCTTCATGTGGAAGGGGAGGGATGGACCGGCAACTTTACTCCTTATTATAAAATGAACGGTACCACGGGAACAGACACGTTGATTTACGTGAAGAAATATGATGATCTGACATTTGGGATGGAGTATATCGATACTCCTGTGCGTGAATGGAAGTGGGAAAAAAGTACCAATGGGCAGAATTGGAATGCACTGAGCCACAACGAAAATCTGATGACGCTGCCGAGCGTTTCATCGAATGCTTATTACCGGGTGACAATGACCAATCAGGCCGGTGCCCGATTACAACAAACGTTCCGCGTGGAGGTATCGGAAATAGACCCGTTCATTGCGTATGGCGACGGTAAAAACTATAGCGGGACGACTTTGGCCGTGCCACGCCACACAGCCGTGTCTTTGTACGCCTCGCCGAACTCCCTGCTCGCCCAATCAGCCAACTCCACGCGCGTTTACAAGTGGATACTCGACAAAGACACCATACAAGCCGACACATTGACTTTCCACCTGAACGATTTGGGCGGAAAAGTGGCCGATTTGAACGATACTTTGTGTGTCGGAGTGTTGGACACCTGCATGGAATACACGTTGATGTTCCACCGCGTTTCACAAACAGGCTCAAAAGCCGAAACCGTATTGCATTTCAACCTGCCGGTATATGAGACCAATACGCTCGAACCGCAAGCCAAAGACAGTTTTTATATTAAAGACCCACAAACCGGCCGGTATTTGAGGAATACGGATGCTACGTTCACCGGTCTGGACGAAACCGACGACCGCTCTTTCTTGTGGAGGATACGTTCCATGCCACTTTATGGCGACCGTTACATGTTTGTAAGCCAAACGGATAACAATAAACATTTGTCTGACGAGGGGACACTGACTACAAAGAATGATTATTCCAAACATTCCTTCAATCTCTTCCGCAAATATTCGGATGAAGACCTGTATGCCATCGGTCTTTCTTCGACCGCAGGCTCAGGTTTTCTCGAAACCAGTGCCGACGATCCGTCCTTAAGCGTAACTAAAGGAAGCGTGTTTTCGGAATTTCCTTTCGTCATAATCCGGAAAGTACAACCGGACGGCCCTGACGGCATCAAAAACTGTCGGAACGAAACAGAGTATACCGTAAATCCCATCGTCAGCTATTCCTGCCACGGGCAAGAGTTGTACTTGAAGAGCAAAGAAGCCGGAATATTACGTATTTACTCGTTATCCGGCGTGCTTCTGCAAACGGAAACCTGCGAAATGGGTGACAACCACATACGTCTCCTCTCTCGGAACAAAGGGATATGTATCGGATTATACGCTACTTCTACGGGCAAACGCCAATCCATTAAAATTACAAGAAATAGCGTCATATAGAAAAATTGTTCATAAGTTGCCCGCATCAAACTGATGCGGTAGGTATGAGTTTTGCCCCTAAGGTAGAGATTGTTTTCAGATAATAACGACAAAAAACGACCGATTCCCTTATGAACATACATAAAGAAATAGACCTGCGCATCCATTGCACAGGTCTATTTCTTTAATTATTGCAATCAAATGGATTTGAATCAATCTTCGAGAGCCGCCTGCGCCCCTATAAAATCTCTTTGATTATCAAAAGTTTAGACTGTTTAGTGTATGTGCAGTGTATGCTTTTTCTGTACACACTTGGAAAACGCTTTTTCCACAAGGTCTATTTTCGATAACAGCGGCTATGGCAGCAATTAAGAACTTACATTCAACACTTTACGCTATTGGTGTATGCGTAGTGTATGCCTGAAAATCGAATAAAAACAGGTGTTTCACCTATATTTTTGCCTAATTATGGGGATGGACTGGTGTGCTCAAATGCACAGGCTCATTCACCATTGATACAAGTTTATTCAAAGGCAACGTTAATCATTAAATATTAAATATCAATACGTTATGCTGACTTTTTAGTATTGTATTACCTTGAAGTTCAAAAAATAATATGTACATGTTACAAGGGTGACAGCGTTGACAAGGCTCAATCTATTGTGTTTCAATCATATCAATCAACAAACCTGCGTTGACAAACGTTGACAAGCGTTGACAGAATCAAGCCTTAACCAAAAATTTGGAGCCATTGATTGACAAATCACGAACTATATATTCTATTCTTGTTTTTCTTTAAAAGAAGAAATATATTGTATTACAGTGACTTCCGCACACTCTTCCGAAGCCGATTTAGGGCTGTCACCTTTGTCAACGCTGTCAACCCTGAAATATATGCCTTTTTCTATCCGGGAAAAACGCATAACCCTTTTTATGCGTCGTCAATGGAACAAATCACTACATGAAATGAATAGGTGTCCCTCAAATTCCTACAAATTCCCATGATGTCCCTCATTATCCCATGTTTAACCTATGAGAATGTAATAATATGCTCTATACTTTTACAGCTTCAAATAATTACTGGTTATGGATATACAAAAGATTCTTTGGAAAGTCATCCCCGATGGCGTGTATACAGTGAGAGAAGCTGCTCGTTATCTTGGTGTACATCGATGCACCATTTATGCCTATATCAAACATTCCGAAAAGCCTTTGCCATTTTTGAAGCAGAATCAAAAGATGATGTTTCAAGGTACGGATTTGATTGTCTATAAAGCTGGTGGTCTTCCAAAGAGAGGGCGCAAGAGCAAATCTACGAAAAGGAGTCAATACCCATCGCTAAATTTAAAAGATTAATGTTTAACCCAATAACAATGTTTGATATGGAATTAACTAAACTCATTTATGAAATTCATCAGAAGATGAAAGAGGCAGGTAGTGAAATTTACCGTAAAGCTATGACTGGGGAACAATGTGCGAACATGTTTGCAAAACTTGACCGTAGTGACCCTGACATACACGAGTTGGTAAACCGCCATCAGTTTGCAACCGGAAATGACCGATATTCTGTGATGATGGATATTCTCACCAACATAGGACTGAAGCCGCCTTATGCTTTCTACCGTTCACCAGTTAAGAACGACAGCCCTGATTATATCTTTGATAACGGGAATGTGGTGAAGAAAGGAATAAGAAGATAATTTGTTGAAAATGGGCGATACACCTACCAAAAGAAGTATCGCCCATTTATCTATTCAAGCTATTCTATCAAACAAAAACAATGAGCAAAAAACATATATGTATAATATAACACATTGATGCTCAATGATTATATATTCTATCACACAAATTCTATTGAACAAATAACAATAAAGTGTCTGATTGAAATTTCTTATTCCTTAGAAACCAATTGATACTTAGTCCATCTATACGAACCCACTTTTTCAACAACACCTTCTTCTATCAATTTACTGACCTGATATTTGATTCTACGTTCAGAAATCTCGCTTCCTATCCTTGTTTGAATATCAGCTAAAGAGGCACACTGATACAACTTCAAATCCTCAAGTATTAGCTCTTTCAAACGATAATCCTCAATACGTTTCAATGAAGTTTGCCCTTTATATTCAGAGCCTTGCAGGATATTCGGGTTCACACGATACTCAACCCCTCTTCCACGTACTGATGCGGAAACCACCATTTCATTTTTTAGTAGAGGTTGTAGCCATGCCATCAAAGCATCCGAATCTTCCAATTCAAGATACTTTTCAAGTTCACGAGCCGTCAAGCTCTCATGTTGGGCTATCAAACCTAAGCAGATAGTCTGTTTTTGGCGAAGATGATAATGTTCGCTCACATACTTCATGAAGTTGGCTACTTCTGCCTTGATAACTCTGCGGTTCACCCTTACCGTTACGAAATCATCACCTTCTTTGACGATAGGCAGTTGTTTGCCATTCTGAAGCAGTATCTCATAAATCTTATCGAAGCCCGACCCTTCCTTCTCCATGTAATGCAACGCATATAGCAAAGCGGTCATGTGTTCATTACGCTTTCTCGAACGATGCAGAATGTTGTCAGGCGTTACGCCCAAAGGTAATCGACCGGGATTGGTAATCTCAATATATTGGGGATGGATATTCAGAAAGATGTCGCCACGCGTGGTATAGGGTCTATGAGCTAAAGCGTTACAGACCAATTCCCTAATAATATCCCTATCGTAAGCCGGAATATTGCGGCGTTGAAGCTCGTCACTGATTTCTTGACTCTCCTTCCATTCCGGAATGTCATTCCACACTTCATCAATTATTTCAATGGGCGATTTGGTATAGTCAGCCCACAGCCACTTATTCACCTTCTCATCATATTCATCATACTTGATACATTGCAAATTGGGTGCATTGGTGATTCTCCCTCTCTGTGTTTAGTTTCCGATGAAAAGTACACCAAGATTAGTCATGCAATCACTGTCTTCCGCAATCAGAAAGAAGTAGGCTAACAGTTCCCTGTCTGTTTTCTCTTTGCAGAAGTTCGAAACTCGGTCGGAAGCACGCAAACGAGTGAGTATGTCATGCAACTTTTCCTCATCAGCATCTTGCCATACATATTTCGTTACTTGGTCTTCCCAAGAAAATCCACTCTTGTCAGCCACAAGTCTGGCTACATCATCTCCCGAAATAGGTACACTGTTATCACCAATACGAACAAAGAGCTTTCCGGAAGTAGTAGATGCTACGGTATTAGGATTGCGCAGAATCTTATACTTGATGGTCTGACCGCCATTCTCGTAGGTACACAATTCTCCTGTTGCAATCACACCGGAAGTAAGACCACTAACCTTGTTTTCAAGCTTGATAATCAACTCCTGCGTAATTCGCTGTTCTGGATTAGGTTCGTTTTCCCAGTCTTCCAAACCTATCTCCAATATGCCTCCCTGTGCATTGCTGAATGCTACAGCATCCTTCGCTATCTCTGGAAAATCTGCCGTTTTTCCTGTGATAGAGCGGATGGATTTTTTATCGTATAAAGAGTTCTCTTTCATCTTTCAATTCGTTTGTTTTACGAGAAAATTCTTTGTAATTCTGTCACCTGGTTTCAAATTTCCTATGTACACTGTTTTGATATTTAGTGCTTTGTCCTCTAAATGAAACTCCACATCCATATCTGTAAAAACCAACAAACATCCTAAGTCTGTATTACATTGTGTTAGATAGGCTTTTAGTTGAGACTCGAATCGTGCATCTTTTTGTTTTGTAAGTTTATCTTTTTGCTGTGTTTGTTCACTTTGTTGCCTTACGTATTTTACCTCCACAACAAAATTCTTATTGCCACACTTTAGAACAAAATCTGGTACACCATTTCCTGTATTAAGAGAATACGCATATTCGCAACCTTGGTGAAATAAGAATCTTAATAAATCTTTTTGCAAGAAGGTTTCATCCTTATCATCTTTTTCAAAATCCAATCCTATTGTTTGCACTTTTTGGTTATATTTATCCAAGATGTGCAGCACACCCGACTCTTCTGTCAACTGAGAATTTACATAAGCGATAATTGGATAAATGAAATCTGTCTTGAAAAGTCGTCTAACCTCTTTAGAATTTAATTTATCATCTATATTGCTATTCAACCATGAGCATCTCTTGTAATAAGGGGTTAAAGGCTGGATGGTTCTCTTTTGTTGATACTCCAGCCAATGAAGTAAATAGGAAATATAGTATTCCTCATTAATTGTTATCTCGCTAATAAAAAGAAAATACTCCTTATTTTTATTTTTTTCTATTATCTCATCAGAAATAGGATATGCACTTTTTACTCGGTCTATAATAGACTTGCAAACAGGAATTCCACAAATAGTAGTAATCAACCAATTGGTATTGTTATTGAACATGACATCAGACTCTTTTAGCATATAATTCTGAAAGAGCTGGTTCAATTGATCTATTATTTTTTCTCTTGTATCCATATTATTTTTGAATTTCATCCAACATAATCTTTACATAGCAATCTTTTTGCTCCTCTTGAAATAACACATGCTCTTCATTGAACATATTGAGTTGTTCTTGAGTATTGGAAGAATGTTTGGATTTCCACCATTTCACACAATCTAAAGGAGTATTTGAAATAATGAAGCTATTCAATTTGACCAAAGAGTCGTGCAGTCTATGTTCTATATCTGTTTTGATTATTTTGGCAAGTTGAATTTTGGGGTCATTTATACCAGCCAAGTTGCGGATTCCCTTGGGATCGATGAACGTAACATACTGCTTTCTTCCTTTAACTAACCAAAGAATGAAGTCCGGGTAAAAATTATTGGCTTCAAAGAAACCAATACCTTTCCGGCTTTGGTTACGAAGCAAATACAGTTGTTTGTCCTCGAAGAATTTTTCATTATTGATGAAGAACTTCTTGATGTCTTCCACTAAGTTACGCTCTCCCTTGTTGAGAGGAACAGGCTTAATCTCAATCATCTTCACACTATCACTATCCACATAGCCATCGCCCAAATAAAGTAAGGGCTGATACAGATGTTGACTAAAATAGATTGCTTCAAAATTCATAGCTACTTGAAAAGTGGCGGCAAATGAATCCGTATCAATCTGTTCTCTCAACTTCTTCAAGTTGGTAATGACATTTTCCAAGTCTTGATGCACCAACACTTTGTATTGCTGTTCAAAGTTGGAATAAGAAGCATCAAGGTAAGCTGTTTCAAGATGTTCGCTTGTCCATTTGGCTTTATGCTTGTTGTACAGGCGGTCTATATATAAACTCAATAGGGTAATTGTGATAGTCTCCCATAAGTTTACGCTATACTTAAAGTCCTGACCCTCCATTTCCGCTTTAGGAATGGCAAGTTCATACCAAGAAGAATCAAGCATGATAGCATGCAGTTCATCCCTATTGAGGGTCATGTTATACCAACTTTTTTCGTTCTTGTAACGTTGAATCTTGAAATAAATCTTGTCCCAGTCCAGCCACATCAGATGTTTCGGAGTCAATTTCTCAATGTTCAATGTATCTGTCAGCTTGGATGCAACGGTCTGCCTACTCTTCAATATCTGAATTTTAGGATAATAGTCAAGTCTGACTTCGCTATGTTTCATCCTATAAACAGCGGGTAAATTGTCGTTGCGTACAACATTCACCACTACTTCCTTCTTGAAATCCTTCCCTTCCTTGACACGGATATACTTCAATTTCTTTTCAGAGAGGTTCACAATAGGTAGGATGGGAAAGGCAAACTCTTCAAATTCGCTGTCATTAGTGGGTAAGCCTTCCTCTTTCAAGTATTCTTTAAACTGCTCCATATAATCGGCACGGATGCCAAAAATATTCAGCTTTTCCAACAATCCGATGTTTTGCGGAATGTGCTCCGGGCGGATGGGAGAGTCTAAGGAACTGCTTCGTTTCAGTGAATAACTGTACCCTTTCAGACGTACACCACGACCAAAGAGCTGGATAATCTCGCTACCTTCACTGCGACCGATGTTCATCAATCCCATAGTAGAAACGCGCCATGAACTCCACCCTTCGGTAAACTTTTTTGAACCAATCAACACATTGATAGAGGAATGAGGTTGATTGATAGTGCCAAACAGAGATTTCCCCGAAAAGTCCATATCATGGGTATTTATATGATTCGTAGCACAAAGTTTTATCAGTTTGGCAGTGTCACCCACATTAATAACTCCGAAATACTCGTCATTACCTATGCGCATACCTATCTCTCCATCCACACCTTTAAGGTTGTCGAGATGGAGCTGCGCACCGGGTACTGTGCTATTAAATAGCAGTTGCAACATATCCTTATAAAGTGCTTCGGCCGCCATATCTAACTGATGCAAATAAGTAAAAGAATGACGGAATATGGGATGGTTTTGTTTATCTATTAACCCGTCTGTTCCGCTCATCAGTCGCTCGATATTTACCCTACTTGTCTGGGGGTTACCGATAAAATCGCTAAAGAATTTTAATATGGTTACCACATCTGACACCTCTCTTTTTTGCTCTGTACGCACGGCAGTAACGCTGCTACCTACAAAGATAGCCAGCGGTTTCTCCAACAAGAAAGACTTCATATCCTCTTCTTTCTGCTTGAAGAGTTTCTGTTGCTCATAGAAGTTGAGCAGACAAGCCGTGAGATACAGGGTTAAGGTATGCTCGCTCCACCCCTCATTAAGGTTGAGAATCTCATAATCCTTGCCATAACCATCATTATAGAAATAGCGATAAGAGTAATCCATTAAGGTAGCCTTGGCATACTCATCCAGCATTTTCTTCTTTGCCGTACCATTTAGAGAACTGACCGATTGCCCGAAAGTGGCGGAATATTCAAATGAGAATCCCTTTTCCGACAACCGCTCGCGCATCTGTTTCCAAACATCCCCCGAGCTTCCCCGGTGTCCTTCGTCAATCAAAACCAGATTGTTGTCTTCAAATGATTCAACGGCAACCGTCTTGTCACCATCTTTCTCCGCTAATTTTGAAACTTCAATCAGTTCTACCAGTTCGCCTTGATAGAGCGCACCGCCACTCTTCTGAAAGATTGCAGCCATAAGGTTGCTTTCATCGAGTTCTTTCAGATGTTGCTTGGTCAGTCCTTCATTAGGAGTTACCAGCAGAATACGATTGAATTTTGTTCCGGCATCTCTTGCATAGTCGATATATTGCAGGATATTGATGTGCATCAGCAAGGTTTTTCCCGAACCCGTGGCATTCCAATAAGCCACCTTATTCAAGTCACCCAATCGGAACGGTTCTATCTGATGATAGGTATCGCTACGCTGGCTGAAATTCTCGCTTAGATAGAAGTTTAAGTCGGCAAGCAGGGCTTCTTTATTGCTGAAATAGCGGTCGAGGTATATTTCGGTAAACAGTAGTCCAAGATATTGAAAATACTTCCACCGAACAGGTTCATTGCGCTTTTTGTTGATGGCTTCGGTATGTCTATATATATGTTGGTCATATCTTAGCAAGTCCTCTTCCGAGATTTGGCTTGCAAAGAGTCGTGCCACCAATTCTTTATGAAAGAGCGACACATTATTTTCGTCATAGCCCTCCAATCGCGGGTCTTTCAGTCCCTTTGCAATAGCTTCAAATCCATCACATCCCAACAGATTGAGAATATAGTGGTTGAGTACCAGTGCATATTGGAGCTTGGCGTAATCCGCTTCATTGGCTCGTACATTTGTCTGTGTCGTTTCATTATTCGACTTCACTTTTTTAGCCATACTCATACCTCCTCGAACATCTTTTCTTGGAATACCTGTTCCGTTAGTATCACTTTCCAATTATCTTCATTCTTCTTCACGTTCTCCAGCGTATTGTCACCGTTTACATAGATACGGTCGAACTCACGGTTGCGCACCGAGTAATCGCTTTGCTTGAAGAATGCATTGAGGGCATCGTTATTGATTTTGTTGCAATCTCGCCAAATCACCAACACCTTTTTATCTTTTTGGATATGTCCGGTCACAACACAAAGACCATCTTTGGGATATGATATGGTTTCCACATAAAGACCTATCAGATAATTGAAAGTTTCTACCAAATCTATTACTTGCTCCTTCGTTTCATTGTTACGAGTGATATTCAGTTTTACTTCAAATGGATTGACAAACCAATCGGTATTGAACAAGCTACCTTTTGTCTCGGCATCAAGCATATATCCGAGTAAGTAGGACTCTTTGAATCTATCGTTAAAAAGGTTGCCGTTGGCAGTTATCATCAAATTGTTGAGAGTGTCTTCGTACTGCTCTAAACGGATATACTTAACTATACCTCCTCCTTTCCAATTATGAATATCAGTAACCCCCGATTTATCACCATACAGTGTGTTTTTTATACGAGTAAGAGGTATAGAATCGAAGTATTCATTTACCTCTATATTTATAAATTTACGCTTAGACTTTAAACATACTGCACCTGATGTAGCAGAACCTGCAAAATAATCAAGTACAATATCTCCCTCCTTTGTTGTGGATTCAAGTATTCTATCTATGAGCTTTTCTGGTTTCTTTCCTTTTTTCAGTACTACACCTCCTTCATTATGAATATCATTAGGTAATACATCATCCCATATATCTGAAACCTTTTCAACCGGAACTAAACGGTCACCAATCCTTTTGAGTCTATCCTTATAAAAGAGTATGACCTTTCCTTTAATTAGGTAATAATCATTAACTCCGTCACGGTGGAGGTGGTATATTTTACTTGGGTCTTTTACAGACTTCTTATATAATTCAACAGCTTCGCTACCTACACTATTTAAATCTAATGAAGCTAGTTGAACTATAGAGTTTGCCTTTGAAATAACGAACTGCAATAATTCATCTGAATAGGTTTCGCCTAATTCCTTTTTAAGTTTAGATTTAGTAATACCTTTAAATTTTGAGAACTCTTCAAGTACAGTAGAAAATTCCCATTGAGACATATCGTCATCAATGTTTGTTATCATCATACCATATCTGTTGTCATAATCTTTTTCTCTAAAAGCATCCTGAGGAATCCACTTTCCATTTCCATTTGAATATAGAACAACATTCTCACTAATATTAACCAATCCTGGGTTAATAACTTTAGCTCCTGTTATAGACGCTCTTCTTACCGTAATATTCGCCTTTCTATTTTCGCTCCCTAGCACAGAGTCAAGTAGTGCAATTAGTTTATCCAATTCTTTAATATCTATACTTACAGCTATGGAACCACCTTCTTTATAGAGAGACGTACACAGTTTAAGACGGTCGTTTATACAAGACAACCAACTGCTTTCTTGATAATTATCTTTATACAAGAAGTCATCATCACCTGTATTATATGGAGGATCAATATATATTGCTTTTATCCTTTCTTTATACTTCTCTTGCAACAACTCCAACGCTTGGAAGTTCTCTGAATTGATAAGCAGCCCATCGCATTGCTCGTCAATATTGTCAATAGACTCAATCAACCGATGCTTGAACTCTTCCGAAAAAAAAGCGGTATCGAGTACTAAAAATGGATTTTCTTTCAAGAATTTCCCGGTCAGCGGTTCAGAGTAGGCAGACTTGCCTTCCCCAAACATATCTCCGGAAGTAGCTTCAATCTCATCGATGGCAAACAACCGCACCCACTCCTTGCGTTGCGCTTCATTCTCACAAATCTGCGGATAGAGCGATTCGGGTACACGGTCGAGCGTGATACAATAGTTGGTTTCAGTAACAAATTTCTTCTTTAGCCAGAGCTTTTTTTGAAAGTTTTCCAGCGAAGCCAAAAAAGTGATAATCTTGCCACCGATAGCTTTTAATGCCTTAATCATAGAAAGATAGTTCAAAAACTTTAATTCGTGTTGTGCATCAATATCATCAATGAACAACACTTCGTTTTTGATATAGAAGTCAAGCTCTCTTGTCAAGAAGCCATGCAAATTCTTGTGAATAAAGTAGTCAAACGTATTGCGAGCCACATAGTCGTTCAGATGTTTTTGAAGCAGAGTGCGGTTGCGGTCGCTATCGGTAGGACGAGGAACGAACACTTCTGCATACTCTTTGAAGTTATCTATAAGAAGCGGCTTAATTCGGTCGAATGCATCCTCCATCAGTTTCTTTTGCTTAGTGGCTTTGGGCAGTAGCTCATAGGTGAAGTTGATATGCAGCGTGTCCTCAATCTCTTCGATGGGAAGCTCCTCGAACAAAGCAAAGCGGCGTTCCATCTTGTCTGTTGCCTTATTGTTGTTTTGTTCGGTAGTTACTTCTTTAAGCGTAAATTCCACCCGCTTGCCATTAGACAAACGAAACGAATAGTTCTTGAAATACTCTCCGGTCTTGATATAATATTGGTCAGCATTAGCCCAATGGAGTTTCACCTCTTCTCCCTCGTAGGGAATGGCATATACATTTTTCTTATAACGGCGCTGTGAAATGAAATCTCCGCCATCATAGTAACGGCTGAAGAAGATAGCAAGATGATTGTACACGGAATTCTCTAAATCGTCCATTGTACCAATTTCTTCCATTTGAGCCTTCAGTTCCTTAACCTTTGGCGATTGTTCCGGGTCGATACCCAGTTCTTTTGCGTTCTTAATGGCATTGTCGAGATTGGTTTGCAATTCGGTTCGTCTGCTTCCTGCATTAGCCGTAAGCACTTCTGACATCTGTTTTGCCAAAGATTCGTTCAGGTAAGTGTCAATCTCTACACGTTTCTGGTTCATTATTCGGTAAATGCCAAAATCAAGCTCAGCATGGTCGAGCATGAACACTTCACGTAGGACTCTCTTGAATTTATCAAATTGCGATGATTGAATATGTGTCATATTGATTTATCATTTCGATTAAATTGCTGCAATTAAATCTCTCGGATTAACTTCTAATGCTTCCGCAATAGCAAACAGTGTTTTTAAGTCCGGCTGAGAACTGTTCGTACACCATTTCGATACCGTTGCCGGATCTTTGTCTAATGTCTTTGCCAACCATTTGTTAGTTCGCTTTTTCTCAGCCAAAACGGCTTTAATTCTATTGTAATCATTCATCTTCTTAACAAATTTAATTGCGTGTAGCGCAAATTTAAGTGAAATAATTGATATAACGACATTTTACTCATGTTATTTTTACCATTTAAGCAAAATACCGGTTTATACAAAATCCAAAACTCCAATAAACCAAGACACTGTAAGAACATCATTCCTCAATATTCTGTTATCCAAATATCGCTATATACAATTACCTATTGATACTAAAACCGACAACTATCAGTTAAGTTTACCATTGTATCATGGAACTGAAAACACATCATAACAGAATACCTTGAAATTCTGAAATTCAATATTTAAGTGTTGGTGTGTATTGATGCATTAGAGACTCACTAACCGAGATTATGTATTAGTGACTACTGAATATCAATATTTTATATATAACAGTACTTGGCTATATAATATCCGCACATTTCGGAAAACGAAACCAACGAATTAAGAAATCCAAAGCATTTTCTATTTGCCACACAGCGATTTTCAATGCTCAAAAAAGGTCTTAGAAGTATCATTTTGCCTTGCAGGATTTGTCAAGCAAGTTGTACCTTTGTCATTACAAAAGTGACTTGCCGGCTGCTGCGCATCAGGGCGATTTTATCGCTGTTTCGCCTTGCGAAAGTGTAATTGAAGTATCAACCATATAAAGTTTTATGCAATGAAGAATAATCGAACTAAGAATTTCCAGATGCGGATTACCTCGGATGAATACGAATGGCTTAAAGAGAAATCAGCTTCCTACACATCTGTAACCCACTTTGTGCGTTCTACACTGGCAGAATATTCAAATATCAACGCCAAACAAAAACTTGAACTCATCAACGAACTCGGTTCGTATTACCGAAAAGTCCAAAACGAACTATCTTGGGCAGGCGGTAATCTGAATCAATCAGTAAAGCGAGCCAATGAACTTGCGGTAGCCAGATTACTTACGCCAAGCTATATCCAAGAGGTCTTGTTTCCCACTGTTCAGGATATACAACACACAATAAACGAGATAAAAAGGGAACTATATCAAGTTACAAAATTGGCCACTAAGCTCAGATAGCCTTAGGCTCATAAGTTCAAAGAAGGTTATCCTTTGGGTTTATGAGCCAAGTTTCTTTGAATACAGATTGCCTAGATACTCCGGATTATGCAACCAAAATCACAACAATTCTATGATTATCGCATCGAAGCAACCAAATCCCAGAGGTTCGGAATATCCATCGGCTAAGTTTATTCTGTGTCTTAAACACCAAATAAACCCAACCGAATGTCTTTGGATTATGCTACCACAGACTATCTGCCACCAAGGAAAGCAGCTTCGAGGTTTCACAAAAGTTACACTTCTCAGTCGCTTACATTGGTGGCGGTGCTTTGAAAACTTTACATTTCACGAAAGGGAAAATAAATGGCTCTAATCAGAAATAACAGCAAGAAGCCGCACCAATTATCATCTACTGGCACGGCTATTCGGCATCAGAATCCTTTGCCTTTACTACGCTCATAGACCACTTCCATTTGAGAATCACAGTTGGTCAAGCGGAACTGCACATTACCACCATTAGGAATATCTTTAGGCAACAGCCCAGCAAGTTCCTTAATCACATCATCAACGGTATTGAATCCCAAGTTAGTCAGTTCACCTACTATTTTCCCCTTAAAGTAGGCACGACCGTATATCATCATCTTCTTGGAAATACGGAACATCTTGTTTTGAGAAGCATCAACATCCTTCGCCTTACCTTGTTTACTTTTCTCGTCACTGAAAAAGATAAAGTCGATAACCTTAGCATTGAGTTCCCATGCCGGAGTAAAGTCTATCTTCACATAACCACGAGTGACATTTAACCCCTGACTATGGTTCATGCCGAAAGCCACATCATACAGGTTGGCATCGCAATCGTTCTGTGCGATGGTTCCCCATGTATGACGGAAGGTGTAGAAGCGATAGTAATCATCTTTCTTCATTCCCATATCCTTGCATATTTTACGGATGCCCATGTTCACATTGGCATTAAAACTATCCGAGTTGCTATAACGCTGGTGGAAATTGAAAAGGTACTCATCTGATTCGTCCTTTGAAAGATACTTGTCGAAAACGGATTGTATGTATGGCTCAATCCGCATTTCGATATAGGCTTCATCCCTGCGACTGTTGCGGGTCTTCGCTCTTTTGTAGCAAACTTTACCGTCATGGTAGTCCGTCTTCTTCATCTCATACAGGTCTATTGAATTGATACCACCAATGCAGAGTGACATCAACGCAACATCTCTACCTAACTCCGGCAGAGAAGAAATCATTTTACTTACAGGCAACGGGCGACCGAAGAACTCACGGCAAGCTTCCGCACTGATGGCGCGTTTCTCGGCTGTATCCGATTTCGGTATGGATATTTTCAGCCAAGGATTGAACTTGATGGGAATAACACCACGTTCCTCGTCATTTAGTTCCATCATAGCTTTCTTGAAGATTTGCCGAATACAAGTAGGGTACATTTCCTTAGCACGATTAGTTTGAGCCAAACTTTCAATCCATTTCTGCAAAACAGTAGCCGTTAGAAAGGAGAACATGATTTGGTTTGTTCCGAGATACCGTTCAAGATGATTTACGGCAAGCCTATAATTCTTGGCTGTACGTGCATTGAGATGGTCAATGAATTTGGTGGCATAGTCGCTAAAGCATACCTCATCATTAACACGGGTGAGATATTCTATCAGCTCCATCACAGAATAGCGCGACACATCCTTGCGGTTCACCATATCCGTGTAACGCAGAATCTCGTTCGAACAGTAGTCGTTCACATACGCATCTTTGATGTCGCCCGACTTCATAATTTGCTTGTCGGTAACAACTTTGTCGGTCTTGACGTAACCCATTCGTGAACGGTGAACCACACGGATGTAGACCGGGTAGAAGCCATCGGCTCTTTTCTTTCTTACAACTGTCTTAAATGTAGTCATATACGTTTTGTTTTTTAGTGTATGCTTTGGTGTATGCGCCTGTGCAAACAAGTGTATGCCCTGGTGTATGCTTTTTACGTTCATTCTGCACGATTTCTGTAGCCAAATGCACGTACTGTCTAAAAACAACTTAGGCTGTAACCTCCTTGTTATCGGAGGATTACAGCCTAAGCCTATAATTAGGAATCTATTCGATTATTCCTCTATCGCAGCCTGCGCCATAACAATACTTTTCTAAATTTCAATTACTTACAGACTTGGTGTAAGCCCAGAGTAAGCGAATATTTATTCAATATTGTTTTAACCGTAGGTTTTAGAACTCAATAGCCGCTTGGGCCGCAGCCAGGCGTGCGATGGGCACGCGGAACGGTGAGCAGCTAACGTAGTTCAAGCCTACACGGTGGCAGAATTTCACGGATGAAGGTTCGCCTCCGTGTTCACCACAGATGCCGCATTTCAGGTCCGGACGTACGGAACGACCTTTTTCGGTGGCCATTTTGATGAGTTGACCCACACCATTTTGATCGAGTACTTGGAACGGGTCGAACTTCAAAATCTTCTTCTCCAAGTAGATGGGCAAGAAGGAAGCGATGTCGTCACGGGAGTAACCCCAAGTCATCTGGGTCAAGTCATTTGTACCAAATGAGAAGAATTCTGCATGCAGGGCGATGCGGTCAGCCGTAAGGGCAGCACGCGGCACTTCGATCATCGTACCTACGCGATATTCGATGGAATCACTCAGTTCGCTAAAGAGTTTTTCTGCTTCAGCACGGATGATTTTCTCTTGTGCCTCGAACTCATAACGAATACCGGTGAGCGGTACCATGATTTCCGGACGGCAGACGATGCCTTCTTTCTTCAGTTCGAGTGCTGCGCTCAGGATGGCGCGTGTTTGCATTTGAGTGATTTCGGGATAGGTGTTACCCAGACGGCAACCACGGTGTCCAAGCATCGGGTTCTGTTCTTTCAGTGACTCTACACGCTTACGGATGTAGTCAAGGCTTACATGCATGGCCTCTGCCATTTCGCGTTGTCCCTTTTCATCGTGAGGCACGAACTCGTGCAAGGGTGGGTCGAGCAAACGCACGGTCACAGGATAACCGTTCATCGCACGGAAGATGCCTTTGAAGTCTTCTTTTTGGTAAGGCAAAATCTTTTCAAGTGCTTTTTGGCGTTCTTGTGCAGTCTCGGCCAAAATCATTTCGCGCATAGCTTTGATTTTCTCACCTTCGAAGAACATGTGTTCTGTGCGGCAGAGTCCGATACCTACAGCACCAAAGTCGCGTGCCACTTGTGCGTCGTGCGGGGTGTCAGCGTTGGTACGTACTTGCAAGCGAGTATATTTGTTGCAGAGGTTCATCAAGTCGGCAAAGTCGCCTGATACTTCAGCTGCTTTTGTCTTGACTTGTCCTTGATAGACTTCGCCGGTTGTTCCGTTCAGAGAAATGAAATCACCTTCTTTGAGGGTGATGCCGTCGACTTCCACAGTTCTGTCCTTATAGTTGATATTCAGCATACCAGCACCCGAAACACAGCATTTTCCCATACCGCGGGCTACGACGGCTGCATGAGATGTCATACCACCACGTGCGGTCAGGATGCCTTCTGCCACTTGCATGCCGGCGAGGTCTTCGGGAGAAGTTTCAAGACGGACGAGAATCACTTTGTGTCCGTCTGAAACCCATTTGGCTGCATCTTCGGCGAAGAAGATGATACGGCCGCAAGCTGCACCCGGGGATGCGGGAAGACCCTTGGCGATGACTTTGGCTGAAGCCAAAGATTCCTTGTCAAATATCGGGTGGAGCAGTTCGTCCAACTTATTGGGCTCAACGCGCATGATGGCTGTCTTTTCGTCGATAATGCCTTGGCGTACCAAGTCCATGGCGATTTTCACCATAGCGGCACCTGTACGTTTTCCGTTACGTGTCTGGAGGAACCAGAGTTTGCCTTCTTGTACCGTGAATTCCATGTCTTGCATGTCGCGGTAGTGATTTTCCAGTTTGGTCTGGATGGCATCAAGTTCTTTGTAGATTTCCGGCATGGCCTCTTCCATGGAAGGATATTTGGCTGCGCGGGTGGCTTCGTCGATTCCAGCCAATTTAGCCCAACGACGAGAACCTTCCAATGTGATTTGTTGAGGCGTGCGGATACCGGCAACCACGTCTTCGCCTTGTGCGTTGATGAGGTATTCACCATTGAACAGGTCTTCGCCTGTTGCAGCGTCGCGTGAGAAGCAAACGCCAGTAGCTGAGGTGTTGCCCATGTTGCCGAACACCATGGCTTGGACGTTGACCGCCGTGCCCCATTCAGCCGGAATACCTTCCATTTTTCTGTAAAGGATGGCACGTTCGTTCATCCAAGAGTCAAATACGGCGCAGATGGCTCCCCAAAGTTGTTCGTGTGCATCAGTCGGGAAATCTTGTCCGGTTTGTGCTTTAACAGCTTCCTTGAAACGGCGTACCAACTCTTTCAGTTCGTCTACACCGAGTTCATTGTCCAGTTTGACGCCTTTTTCTTTCTTGACATCTTCGATGATGGCTTCAAACGGATCGATGTCTTCCTTATTGGTCGGCTTCATGCCTAAAACCACGTCACCGTACATTTGCACGAAGCGGCGATAGGAGTCCCAAGCGAAACGAGCGTTGCCAGTCTTGCGGGTCATACCTTCTACGACTTCGTCGTTCAAGCCCAGATTGAGGATTGTGTCCATCATGCCCGGCATGGATGCACGTGCACCGGAACGCACAGAAACCAAAAGCGGATTTTCGACATCGCCAAATTTGGAGTTCATCAAGCTCTCAATGTGCTGAATGGCTTTCGCCACATCTTCTTTCAGCAACTCCACCACATTGTCTTTGCCTATTGCATAGTATTCATTGCATACATCTGTTGTAATTGTAAATCCAGGAGGTACAGGAACACCGATAAGGTTCATTTCTGCCAAGTTTGCACCTTTGCCTCCTAAAAGGTTTCTCATGTCTGCTCTCCCTTCAGCTTTACCGTTGCCAAAGAGATACACTCGTTTTTCGTTCATAGAATTTGTGCAATTTAGTTAAAAAGTCATATTGAATTATTTGTAGGCAAAACTAACGTATTCTTCGGAATATCAAAAACATCTTTTTTAAAATTTGAGGGCGTGGAACAAAAATTTGAGGGTTTGAATCATTGCTTTGTAATAGTCCTGAAAAAATAGCTATCTTTGCCGAAATTTTATTAAGTTGACTAAGAATGGCTCGAAAGAAAAAACAGCTTCCGTTGCTGGAAGACGTACTTATCACGGACGTTGCGGCGGAGGGAAAAGCGCTGGCTCGTGTGGATGATTTGGTCGTGTTCGTCCCCTATGTCGTACCGGGTGATATTGTTGATTTGCAGGTGACACGTAAAAAGCATCATTACGCCGAAGCGGTGGCCGTACATTATCATGAGTATTCCTCTAAACGAGTCGTACCGTTTTGCCAGCATTATGGTGTGTGCGGTGGCTGTAAATGGCAATGCCTGGCCTACGGAGAACAAATCAAATACAAGCAGCAACAGGTGGTCGACAACTTAACTCGTATCGGCAAAATCGAGTTGCCGGAAATTTCTCCCATTATCGGTTCGGCGAAGACGACATTCTATCGTAACAAGTTGGAGTTTACGTTTTCCAATAAGCGTTGGCTTACAGAAGACGAAATAAAGCAGAATGTTGTCTATGAGCAGATGAATGCCGTGGGATTCCACATTCCTAATGCTTTTGACAAGGTGTTGGCTATCGAAAAATGTTGGTTGCAAGACGATATTTCCAATCAAATCCGGAATGCGATTCGTGATTACGCTTATGCCCATGGCTACTCGTTTTTCAACTTCCGGGCCAAAGGTGACGAACCGCGGGGATTGTTACGCAACTTGATGATTCGAACTTCTTCGACTGGCGAACTGATGGTCTTGTTGCAATGCTGCGTGACCGATGAGGCCGGGCGACAGCAGATGTTGGAGTTGCTGCAATACGTGGCCGACACGTTCCCGCAAATCACTTCCTTGTTATATGTCATAAATAATAAGCTGAATGATACGATTTCAGACTTGGATGTCGAGACGTTCAAGGGAAATGATTATATCTATGAGGAAATGGAGGGATTGCGCTTTAAAGTGGGTCCTAAATCGTTTTATCAGACAAATAGCGAGCAAGCTTACAATCTATATAAGGTGGCACGCGATTTTGCCGGACTGACAGGGAATGAGTTGGTCTATGACTTGTACACTGGGACTGGAACGATTGCCAATTTTGTGGCGCGCAAGTCGCGTCAGGTTATTGGCATTGAGTATGTCCCTGAAGCTATCGAGGATGCAAAGGTCAATTCGGAAATAAATGGCATAGACAACACCTTGTTTTTTGCCGGTGATATGAAAGACATGCTGACGCAGGAGTTTATCAACCAGTATGGTCGCCCGGATGTAATCATCACGGACCCGCCTCGTGCCGGCATGCACACGGATGTGATTGATACAATCCTCTTTGCTGAGCCGGTACGTATTGTCTATGTGAGCTGTAACCCGGCTACACAAGCACGTGACTTGCAACTGCTCGATGCCAAGTATCGGGTGAAAGCTGTACAACCTGTCGACATGTTTCCTCATACACATCATGTGGAAAATGTCGTTCTATTGGAAAAAAGATAAAAAGTAGACGGATATAATGAATGGAATGAGAAAAAAGACGTCGCGTCCATCTCGTGCAGCGGCGCAATATACGACTTATCAAGTGCATCGGCCTGCCGAATTGATGCAGTTCCTGATGGAGGTGATGCCAGGCATCAGCCGTAATAAAGTGAAGGCTCTTCTGACGCACCGGACTGTGTATGTCGACCAGACTATCACGACGCAGTATAATTTCCCTTTGCAACCGGGCATGAAAGTACAGATTAGCAAGGCGCGCGGGCAGAAAGAGTTTCGCAGTTCGTTGCTGAAAATCGTGTATGAAGATGCTTACCTGATTGTGGTGGAGAAGCGGGAGGGAGTGCTTTCCATCGCGACGAATCGCGAGAAAGAGCGTACGGCCTATGCCATCTTGACAGAATATGTGAAGCGTTCAGCACGTGAGCATCGGGTGTATATCGTGCATCGCCTTGACCGCGAGACTTCCGGATTGATGGTCTTCGCTAAGGATGAAAAGACGAAACGCAATTTGCAGGACAACTGGACGAATATCGTGACTGACCGGCGTTATGTTGCCGTGGTGTCCGGAATGGTGGAAAAGGACAGCGGCACGGTCATCTCGTGGCTGAAGGACAATAAGGTGTATGTGTCTTATTCCAGTATGGTCAACAATGGAGGTGATAAAGCAGTCACTCATTACAAAGTCGTGAAGCGTGCTGGTGATTATTCCCTCGTGGAGCTGAAGCTTGACACTGGGCGTAAGAACCAAATCCGCGTCCACATGCAGGATCTTCAGCATCCGATAGTGGGTGATGCGAAATATGGCAGTGCTGTCAATCCGATAGGTCGACTGGCATTGCATGCTTATCGCCTGTGGTTCTATCATCCTGTGACCGGTGAATTGATGAAGTTTGAGACTCCTTATCCACCTTCTTTCACGAAACTGCTTGGACTATAAAAGATAAGCTGTGGCAAAGTCAAATCTGCCACAGCTTTTCTTTTAGGCGGAGGGGAATTTTATAAGGAAACGTTCTTGCCATTGACTACGACGTTTTCCATCAGGATGTTTTCGCAGTCTTTGAATTCATTGGGTTGCTTGCCATTTTTGATTTGGATGTCACGCAACACGATGTCTGAAATCGGAGCTTCTTCCAGTCCGACAATCTGAATGGGTACGTTTACATCAACTACAGTCACGCCTGAGATGTGGATGTTGCGGAATACGGGCGTACGCTCGCTCTTCGGTTCTTGCGGCATGCGGCTGTATTTCAGGTTGAATGTCAGGGCCTCCTTCTTAATATCTTTCATCACGATGTTGCTGATGCGGATGTCTTCCACGATGCCTCCGCGTCCACGGGTGGACTTCAGGCGAATGCCTCGGTCCGTGCCTTCGAACACGCAGTTGGTGATAGTCACCCGACGCACGCCGCCGCTCATTTCGCTACCGATGACCACACCGCCGTGGCCGCTCAGCATTGTACAGTTTGTGACTGTGATGTTTTCACATGCAGCGCCGATGTTGCGTGCCTGCAAGTCGCGTCCGCTCTTGATGGTGATGCAGTCGTCGCCGACAGAGATGTGGCAGTTGCTGATGTGCACGTTGCGGCATGATTCCGGATTGATGCCGTCAGTGTTGGGCGAGTCGACGTTGTGGATGGTCACGCCGTCGACCGTCACGTTGTCACAAAACTCCGGGTTGACCGTCCAGAACGGCGAGTTGATGATTTTCACCCCTTCGATGCGGACGTTCTTGCAGCGGATGGGCTGGATGAACGGAGGGCGGAAGAAGCGGCGGTCAAGCGTGCCGTGCCAGTCCTCATTGGTCTCGGAAGCGATTTTTTTCACGTCATTTTCCTTTTCGAACAGGGGCTGGTATTTGTTGACATCCCGCTTCCCGTTGTCGCGCAGGTCAATAAGCACTTTGAAGAATTCGTCCCACCAGGCTTTGCCCTGTCCGTCGAGGGTTCCCTCGCCTTTGATGGTGATGTTTTCGGCATCGGTCGCATAAATCAACGGGCAGAAACTCTTCATCATCACTCCTTCATGGCGTACTTCGACGAAAGGCAAGTAGTCGTCAAAATTTGTAGAAAACAGCAATGTGGCTCCGGCCTCCAGCTCCAGCGTGATGTTGCTTTTCAGGCGGATAGGTCCGGTGAGGTAACGTCCGGCAGGGAAGAAGAGCGTGCCCCCGCCTTCGCCGGCCAGCCGTTCGATGGTCGAGTTGATGAGTCGCGTGTTGACGGTCGTCCCGTCGGTGACGGCTCCTGCCTGCTTCATGTCGACGCGTTCGGCCAAGGCCGTTGTCGTGACGGCCAGGAGCATGATTACGGATAGAAAATGTTTTAACATAGTGTTTGGTTGTTGAGATTATAATTAAGTAATGTAACGTGCGTTCGAGTTGCAAAAATACGTATTCCCCGCGTAACGGTCAACACTGCGCACGATTTCTTTCCCTTCTGCCTGTACGGCTCTTTCATTTAATTTGAACAGCGGATCGAAAATCAATAATCCGCGTTTTCCGCGTCCGAATGTTTGAGGCTGGTCCTGCCCCGTCACAGTCTCGCGTCAGGGAGTCCCTTAACACCGCCCGACCACGGAAAGGAGGGTAGCCGAGGACGGATAGTACTCCGTGCGCGGACGGAAAGGAAGGCTGGGTCGCCCGCCCTTCAAGGCTTGTTTTTGCTCTTTTCAAATGAAAAGGCCGGTCTCTCGTCTGCTGCCGGTATGAAGGTTACCAATCGGATGGATGAGGACGATGTGCCTCCGGCCGCAGTGTCTCGTCTGCATCTGGGCGTGCCCTTGCGGCCTGAAATCGGCCTGTGACAGACGTAGTTTTAGGCAAATGCCTTGCCGCGTGCTCCGTTTTTAGTACTTTTGCACATCAAAAATAAGATATATGAAAGATAAAGACCTTGTTATATTTCATCGCGACACCGTCGAGTTTGTCACCGTCGCAGCTGAGTTCTGCGGATTCCTGGAGCGTGCCGGTGAGCAGAAAAGGCGTGATTTTGTCGACACGGCCCTCAAGCTTCTGCCGTTGCTCTACCTCAAGGCTTCCATGTTGCCCCCGTGCGAACCGTTGGGCATGGCTGAGCCGGAAACGTTTGTCGACGAGGCTGCTTACGAGGCTGTGCGCCTCGCAGTGGCTGCTGTCATGGCAGATGGGGATGACTACCTGGATGTGTTTGTGGAGGATATGCGCTACAGTGACACGCCCATCCGCAAGACCGTGTCTGAAGACTTGGCTGACATCTATCAGGATGTGAAAGACTTTGTCAGTGTCTACCGGTTAGGATTTGATGAGACGATGCATGACGCGTTGGCCATCTGTGAGGAGCATTTTGCCACGTATTGGGGGCAGGTGTTGGTCAACACGATGCGTGCGCTTCATGAAGTGAAATATAATCATCCGGCTGATGAGGATGCGGGCGACGAAGACTGGAAGATGGAGGACGACGTATGATGAAGACGATTAAAGATACATTCCCGAAATCAGAACTGGCAGACTTGCCAAAAGCTGCATTCGGCGGGCGCATTGTGTGTATACAGACCGAAGTGGAAGCCAACAAAGCTGTGGACTATCTGATGATGCAGTCGCGTGTCGGCGTCGACACGGAGACTCGTCCGTCGTTTGTGAGCGGACGCGTGTATAAAGTGGCTCTGGTGCAGGTGTCCACGTTGGACATCTGTTTTTTGTTTCGCTTGAATTACATAGGCTTTCCGGCTTCCCTGAAACGTTTCTTGGAAGACGGCCGGGTGGAGAAGATCGGCCTTTCGCTGAAAGATGATTTCGGGGCATTGCGCCGCCGTAGCGATTTTACGCCGGGCGAGTTTGTCGAGTTGCAGGACTATGTACATTTGTTTGGCATCAAGGACCAGAGCCTTCAGAAGATTTATGCCAATGTGTTCGGGCAGCGAATATCCAAGTCGCAACGTTTGTCGAATTGGGAAACAGAGACGCTGAGCGACGCACAGAAGAGTTATGCCGCCACTGATGCTTGGGCTTGCCTGATGATATACAACTGTTTGGAGGAATTGCGTGCGTCGGGTGCCTACCGCTTGGAACAGACTATGAGCGAACAGACAGAAACAGAATCACATCAAGAATAAATCTATGAGTTATAAGAAAGTATATTTGAAGCCGGGGAAAGAGGAGTCGCTACGGCGTTTCCATCCTTGGATATTTTCCGGAGCCATCCACCATATTGAAGGTGAACCTGAAGAAGGAGAGGTGGTAAGTGTTTACACGTCCCAACGGGAATTTGTTGCCGTTGGCCATTTTCAAGTAGGAAGCATCGCTGTACGTGTGCTTTCTTTTCAGGACGAGCTGATAGACCATGCATTCTGGGTGCGTAAGCTCCGTTCGGCTTATGCGTTGCGCCGCGCCATCGGCATAGCCGGACGACCGGACAACAATACTTTCCGCCTGGTGCATGGCGAGGGAGACAATCTTCCCGGACTCGTGATTGATTTGTATGCCGGTACGGCTGTCATGCAGGCTCATTCGGTGGGTATGCATGTGAGCCGGATGGACATTGCCGATGCATTGTTGGAAGTGGCCGGTGACGTGGTGCAGAACATTTATTATAAATCAGAGACAACGCTTCCCTACAAAGCGGAGCTGGATGCTGAGAATGGATTTATCCGTGGAGGCAGTGCGGACAATGTGGCAATGGAATACGGACTGAAGTTTCATGTCGACTGGCTGAAAGGACAGAAGACTGGTTTTTTTGTCGACCAGCGCGAGAACCGTGCACTCTTGGAACGCTATGCCCGTGATCGCAGCGTGCTGAATATGTTTTGCTACACGGGTGGTTTTTCTTTCTATGCCATGCGTGGAGGAGCACGTCTGGTGCATTCTGTCGACAGTTCGGCTAAAGCGATTGACCTTACAAACGAGAATGTGCAGCTCAATTTTCCCGGAGACCCGCGTCATCAGGCTTTTGCGGAAGATGCTTTTAAGTATCTCGACCGTATGGGAGATCAGTATGACCTCATTATTTTGGACCCTCCCGCTTTTGCAAAACACAAGGATGCTCTGCGTAACGCTCTCCAGGGCTATCGCAAGCTGAATGCAAAAGCGTTTGAAAAGATTCGTCCGGGGGGAATCCTGTTTACGTTCTCTTGTTCCCAGGTCGTCACGAAGGAGAATTTCCGCACGGTGGTGTTCACGGCTGCCGCTTTGTCCGGCCGCAGTGTGCGTATTCTTCACCAGTTGACCCAGCCGGCAGACCATCCGGTAAACATTTATCATCCCGAAGGGGAATATTTGAAAGGATTGGTCTTGTATGTAGAATAAGCAAGATTTAGTGAGATAGAAGCCCCGATGATGCATTTGACAAATCATCGGGGCTTTTTGCTTTATTATATCATAGTGACGTGCCGGGGACGCACACGGGGATTTTTTATGTAGGAGTTCGGGCATATTCTCTACCTGAAGGCTGTAATAAGTGTTAATAAAACACCCCGAATGTGTTTACGACCTTGAAAACTATGTTCTACAACACAAAAAGAGTTAAGAAACCATCATTTTTTGTGCGATAATGTGTTGTATAACACAAAAGTGCCTATCTTTGCATCGTGTTTTTCATGGTATTAGATTTAAGGTTAAGGAAGATTGGGGATCGTGAGATTCCCTTCTTTTTTTATATACCTGTCTGTTCTCTTTTTCGGTAAAGTGTTTTTAGCTTCTGTTCAACTTTGATACTCTCAAAATGTTTTTTTACTTTTGTTTTTGAAAGCAATCATATAGCATCATGTATTTGTTCTATACTCCCGACATTGATATTCACCCGGAGCTTCCAGAAGAAGAAGCGGCCCATTGTTTGCGCGTCTTGCGCTTATCGCAGGGTGATAAGATTACATTGACCGATGGCAAAGGTTATTTCTATGAAGCGCAGATTTCTGTAGCCAGTGCTAAGCGTTGTTCGGTATCGATTCTGAATAAGACCTTTCAGCCTTTTTATTGGCGAGGACACTTGCATTTGGCTATGGCTCCGACAAAGAATATGGACCGTACGGAATGGTTTGCAGAGAAAGCCACAGAGATAGGCATTGATGAAATTTCTTTCTTGAACTGTCGTTTTTCCGAGCGAAAGGTTTTGAAGGTCGAACGTATCGAGAAAATCGTGGTGTCTGCCGTAAAACAGTCGCTTAAAGCTCGTAAACCACAAATTAATGAGATGATCTCTTTTGATAAGTTTGTCCGTCAAGACTTCCCAGGTGATAAGTTCATCGCTCATTGCTATGCAGGTGAAAAGCCATTGTTGAAAGATGTGCTTTCAAATGAAAAGGATACGTTGGTGCTCGTTGGGCCTGAAGGGGATTTCAGTCCGGAGGAAGTGGAGTTGGCGCTGTCTTGTGGTTTCCGTCCTGTGAGCCTGGGTATGTCGCGCCTGCGTACGGAGACTGCGGCACTTGTTGCAGCTCATCTAATGAATTTATATCATCAAAACTAATAACTATGAAAAACAGCAAATTGTTTATCTCAGTCTGTATGGTTCTAGTGCTGGCGTTCTTGTCGGCTTGTGGTGAAGACAAAGACATCCGCACGGCTATCCCGTCAGATGCACAAATCGTCGTGGCAGCAGACTGGAATGCGTTGGCAAAGAAAGGAGGTCTGTCAGACCCTGAGGTATCGGCATCAGTCAATGAGTTTGTCATGAAGCAAGTGCCTGAGGACAGTAAAGCATACGTCGAAGAGGTGCTGAAAGATCCCGGTGAGACCGGCATCGGCTTTGAGCAGAAACTGTATGTATTTGTAAATGACAAGTCAGACATGGGGGTCGTGGTTAAAGTCGACAGCAAACGGAAATTTAAGAAGTTGTTAGGACATGTCAATGCCGGGTGGAAAAACAAGGAATGGCAAAATGAAGATGGTATCGAATATTTGCAAGCAGACGATGAAGCCATCATGCTCGATGGTGACATGGCTATTTATATCAGGACGAATTCCGAGCTTACGGACGAAGCCATACGTATGCGGGGTATCACTTGGCTGAAGCAAAAGGCAGAAGATAGCTTTACGGCGACCAAGGGCTGTGCGGCTTTTGAGAAAGAAACGGGTGACATCACATTGTGGTGCACGCTGGATGCCTTGGTGAGGGATGAGAGTGAGGTGTATGTGCGAAACAGCCTTCCGCGTGATGTAGACTTGAAAGACTTGCAATGTCTGGTCGGACTTCGTTTTGAAAATGGCTGTGTGGAACAGGATGCAAAGGTGTTGCCCGCAAGCGAAGCTGCCACTAAGCTCTATGAACAACGGAGTTCAGTCTTGAAAGGTATGGAAGGGACATTTGTGCCCGATGTCTCGTCGAAGCCATGGCTTTGGATGGGAACGTCCATTCGTGGCCGGCAACTTTGCCGCCAGTTGGAACAAAATGAAGAATTGTGGCAAATGCTCGACGGGGCAACCTTTGGCTTCAATTTACGGAAATTGCTGGCTTCTGTAGATGGTGATATGGCTTTGACTGTCTGCCGGTCCAATGTCGTTCCTTCTTCAGAGAGCACTCTGCTTGCAGCGTTGCCTCCCTTTGCCGTACAGGCCGAGCTTGACAATGATTCCATCCTGGAAGATATGGATGCCATGGCACAGATGCTCAATCTGCTTGACATCAATATGAAGAAAGACGGCCCGGGCCGATATAGCATACAGCAACTGGACATACCGATGTGGTTGGGAGTGGATGGCGGCAAGCGCTTTTTTTATGCGACAGATGTCGACCTGCTAAAGCCGGCAGGAAATGCTCCGGAGTGGGCTTCAGAAGTTCGGGGTAGCCTGTTCTATATGCGTATGGACATCCGGCAAATGCGCTTTACTCCGTCTTCCGCAGGCATGTTTCTCCCATTTCTGAATTTGTTTGATGTGTTGGTTGTCAAGTCTGAGGATGTAAAGAACGTCAAGATGCAACTGTGGGCGACAGACCGTAATGAGAATGTCCTGAAACAGTTGCTCACAACCATAGGGAACACGTATGGAAAGAATTAAGTTGTCTCATGCCTTTCCGATGGTATTTAAGGAGCAGACACAGGTCGTGTCTGATGTCTGGCGTCAGGAGCTGAGCTTCCAGAAGGGAGAATGTTGCCTGGTTGAGGCTGCTTCCGGTACGGGCAAATCTTCTTTGTGCAGTTACATATATGGTTGGCGTGATGACTATGAAGGTACGATCTGTTTTGACGAACGTGACATACGCAGCCTGCGGACGAACGAGTGGGTGCACCTGCGCAACGCGTCGCTCAGCATCCTCTTCCAGGATTTGCGCCTGTTCCCGGAACTGACTGCATGGGATAATGTCGAATTGAAGAACAAGTTGACCCATTACAAGACGCGCCGACAACTTGAACACTGTTTCGAATGCCTCGGCATCGCTGACAAGCGACGCGTGCCTGTCGGCAAGATTTCACTCGGGCAGCAACAGCGGGTGGCTTTCATCCGTGCATTGTGCCAACCGTTTGACTTCATCCTTTTGGACGAACCTGTCAGCCATCTGGATGAGGCGAATGCCACGGCGATGGCCGCCCTGTTGCAGGAAGAAGCCGCGGCGCAAGGGGCAGGCGTACTGGTGACGTCGATAGGCAAGCAGTTGCCGATGAACTATACGAAAACATTACACTTATGAATCTCTTGTGGAAACTCCTGCGACAGCATGTCAGCGTGTTCCAGTTGACCGGATTCTTCCTGGCCAACCTGGTGGGGATGACCATCATTCTCTTCGGACTCCAGTTTTATGTAGATGTCGCCCCGCTGTTCCGTGGCGGTGACACTGTGTTCCGGAAGGAATACCTCATCCTGTCCAAGTCCGTCAGCACGCTGGGGTCGCTCTTCGGCAGTAAAGGCACATTCTCCGAGAAGGAGATTCGCGCGTTGGGGCAGCAGGGCTTCGCCCATGGCGTCGGGCGTTTCACTTCCTCGTTGTATGAAGTGTCAGCCACGCTGGGGATGGAGGGTACAGGCCTGCACGTCGGCACGGAGATGTTCTTCGAATCTGTCCCGGACGCATACGTCGATGTGGAGACCGACCGTTGGGCATACAAAGAGGGCAGCCGGACGATTCCCATTGTCCTCCCGCGCAATTACTTGAACCTCTACAATTTCGGCTTTGCCCAAAGCCGTGGTCTGCCCCGGCTCTCTGAAGGATTGCTCTCGCTCCTCCATGTGGGTATACGCATTTCCGGCAACGGACTGTCCGACCGCTATGAGGGGCAGATTGTCGGGTTCTCTGACCGTCTCAACACGATACTTGTGCCTGAGGCATTCATGACTTGGGCCAACGGGCATTACGCCCCGGGGCGGAAGGCTGCTCCTTCACGCCTGATTGTCGAAGTCGCCAATCCGGCTGACGAGGACATCGTGCAGTACTTGCAAGCCCATGCCTACGAAGTGGAAGGCGACAATTTGGATGCGGGACGGGCCACGTGGTTCTTGCAGATTCTCACAGGCATCGTGCTGGCGATAGGCATCCTGATTACCCTCTTGTCGCTCTATGTCTTGCTGCTGAGCATCTGCCTGCTGCTGCAGAAGAACATGCAGAAGATGCAAAATCTCCTGCTGATAGGCTATTCACCCTTCGCGCTCGCGTTGCCCTACCAGGCTTTGGCCGTGGGCCTCCACCTGCTGGCCACGCTGCTTGCCTTGGGGCTGGCCCGTCTTCTCGGAAGCTTCTATGACGGCAGCCTGTCCGCCCTCTTCCCGGCATGGGAGCGGGGAGAAGGCACGCTGGTCTGGCTGGCGGCAGGGACGCTCTTTGTCGCCGTCTCAGCGCTCAACGCCGTCATCATCCGCCGCAGCGTGGCCCGTATGTGGCATCCATCCTGAGACAAACCATCACATACATTGACCGATTATGATACAACAAGTAGAGTTTACCCTTCGCCCCCGTACGCGGGGCTTCCACCTGGTCACGGACGAAATCGTCCGTCATCTGCCCGTGCTTCCTGCGGCCGGTTTGGTCCACCTCTTCGTCAAGCACACCAGCTGCGGACTGTCCATTTGTGAAAATGCCGACCCTGACGTGCGTACGGACCTGACGTCCATCTTCGACCGCCTGGTCCGGGAACGCGAGCCCTATTACGAGCATGTCCTGGAGGGCGACGACGACATGCCTGCACACGCCAAGTCCGTCCTCGTCGGCACAGGGCTGACCATCCCCGTCACCGGCGGCCGTCTGAATCTGGGCACGTGGCAGGGCATTTACCTCTGCGAATTCCGTAACCATGGCGGTGGCCGCCGTATCGTCGCGACCATCTATGAGTGAAGTGCCGCCGCATCAGGCAAAATTCTTCCCATAAGTCTTGTTTTTTTAAAAATAAACATTAACTTTGGCATATCCCTCCTCTGCGGAGGGATGGCCAAGCCGGGAGGTCGCGGTTCCCGGTACGAGTATTGACAGTTTTCTTGACAAATCGGGACGGTGGCATGAAGTTTCTCCGGCCCTTCGGAAAATGGTCCGTTACCCTTCCGGGAATGGTTAGGAACGATTCCGGGAATGGTACGGAAGGATTCCCGGAATGGTACGGAACGATTCTCCACCCCCGTCGTGAGGCGTCAGAAGACACAAACCTTATCTACTATGCCGTATTATAAGAAAACGCAGAAAAAAATCAACGGAAAGTGGTATCCCCAATCTGTTACGGTGGGCACTCCTGTGACCACTGACGAGATTGCCCAGCTGCTGGCGGATTTTTCGTCAGCCAGCGTGGGTGACACGTACAACATTCTCAAGAACCTGGCCCGCGCCATGAGCATCTACATGAGCAATGGTCGCTCGGTGAAGCTTGAAGGTGTCGGCACGTTCTACTACACCTCTACGGCCGCAGGCCAGGGCGTCGACACGCCGGAGGAGGTGAACGCGAGTCAAATCACCGGCGTGCGTGTCCGCTTCTTGCCGGAGTACACGCGTTCGGCTGACCACACTGCCACGAGAGCCCTCGTTCCGGATTCACTCAAGTGGGAAGAGTGGGGCGGCGCAGCTTCCACACCGTCCGGCACACCCGGCGGAGGCAGCACGTCCGGCAGCGGTGATGATGGCGGTGACGATGGCGAGCTTTGACGTCGGGCATGCCTTCCGGATGGGGAGGCGAAATGAAGGCGGGGCAGAGACCGTACAGTCTCCACCCCGCCTTTTTTCGGTTGTCTGTGTGGGTGTTAGCCCAGCTCGTCCGATGTATATCCTTTGGGCAAGGGGCGGCAGTTGTAGCCCGAAGCCATGATTTCGCCGTAGGCGCCGGCCGAACGGATGGCCAGCAAGTCGTGGCGTGAAGCACCGTTGAGGTCGATGGCCTTGCCAAAGACGTCAGACGATTCGCAGATGGGGCCCACGACGTCGTAGGCTTCCATGGGCCGCTCGGACGTGATATTCTCTATCTTATGGTAGGCCTGGTAGAGAGCCGGGCGGATGAGGTCGGTCATGCCCGCGTCGACGATGGCAAACTGTTTCTGCGTGCCCTGCTTGATGTAGAGCACCTGGGTGATGAGCGACCCGCATTGCCCGACCACGGCGCGGCCCAATTCGAAGTGGACCGTCTGCTGCCCGTAGCGGCGCAGGTGCTTGTTGTAGCAAGCAAAATAAGCCGCGAAGTCAGGGACAGGCTGGCGATTGGGATGCTGGTAGTCGATGCCCAGGCCTCCGCCCACGTTGATATGTTCGACCATGATGCGCCGTGTGGCCAGGCGGGCTTGCAGTTCGTTGATACGGTTGCACAAAGCGGCGAAGTCTCCCATGTCGAGTATTTGCGACCCGATGTGGAAATGCAATCCGACAAGTTGCACATGGGGGAGTGCCGGGAACGAATCGACGACGGCATCCAGTTGTTCCATGCTGATGCCGAACTTGTTTTCAGCCCGGCCCGTGGTGATATGCGCATGGGTGTGTGCCCCGACGTCCGGATTGATGCGCAGCGCGACACGGGCTGTCTTGCCCTTGGCTTCGGCCAGTCCGTTGATGACTTCGAGTTCAGCGGCAGATTCGACATTGAAGCAGAAGATGTCATTGTCAAGGCCCAGGTTGATTTCCCAGTCGGCTTTGCCCACTCCGGCAAAGACTATCTTGTCGGCCGGGAATCCGGCTTGGAGCGCGGCGCGTATTTCGCCGCCGCTCACACAGTCGGCCCCCAGTCCGGCTTCCCGGATGATGGGAAGAATCTTCTCGTTGGCATTGGCCTTGATGGCATAATGCACTTGGAAGCCTTCATATCGTCCTGCCTCCCGGGTGATGGTGTTTAGTGTATCTCGCAGTAGTTTTGTATCGTAGTAGTAAAAAGGCGTTTGTACGTTTCTGAATTTCTCTACGGGGAAAATGCCTTTCATCATTTGTCTCTCTTATTTTAATGGTTAATGGTTGAATAATGTCTTGCTAAGGGCTTGAAGTGCACGTTTCTTGTCTTCTTCCTTGATGAGGAAAGAGATGTTGTAGTTGCTTCCCCCGTATGAAATCATGCGGACAGGGATTTCAGCAAGTGCAGCGACAGCTTTGGCTTCGAAGCCGACGTTCTCCCATTTCAGGTCGCCCACGACACAGACGATGCACATATTGTGGTCGACGGTCACAGTGCCATATTTTTTCAAGTCATCGACGATTTCGTGCAGGTGTTTTGTATTGTCGATGGACATGGATACTCCCACTTCTGAAGTACAAATCATGTCGATGGACGTTTGGTAGCTTTCGAATATCTCGAACACCTTGCGCAAGAATCCGTGAGCCAACAGCATGCGACTTGATTTGATTTTGATGGCCGTGATGTTGTCTTTGGCTGCGACAGCTTTGATTTTGCCATTTTCTGATTCGTTCGAGATGAGTGTTCCCGGTGCTTCCGGTTCCATCGTGTTGAGCAGACGCACGGGGATGTTGGCGTATTTTGCCGGTTGTATGCAGGTGGGGTGAAGTATTTTTGCTCCGAAATAGGCCAGCTCGGCAGCTTCTTCAAATTGGAGTTGGCGCACAGGAGCTGTGTTGTCAACGATACGCGGGTCATTGTCATGCATGCCGTCTATGTCTGTCCAGATTTGTATTTCACTGGCATTTACGGCCGCACCGACGAGTGAGGCTGTGTAGTCGCTGCCACCTCGCTGGAGATTGTCTATTTCGCCGTAGGCATTGCGGCAGATGTATCCTTGCGTGATGTAAATGTCTGCTTCCGGCAGTTTGGTCAAGAGCTGTGACAGTTTGTCTTTGATGTAGTTCAAGTCTGGTTCTGCGTTTTTGTCAGTGCGCATGTAGTCCAGTGCCGGGATGAGCACGGTGTTGACTCCTTGTTCAAGCAGATAGTTTGTCATCATGTTTGTAGAGATGATTTCTCCTTGTGCCAGGATGATTTTCTCTTCAAACAAGGTAAAGAGGTCTTTTGTATAAGACCGTATAAAGTTAAATTCGTCTTTCAGGAAAGCCAGTGTTTTCTGTTTGTACTCGTCTGTTGAATAAAGTTCTTCGACGTGTTTTCTGTATGTGGCTTCCAAGTTGTTTATAATCTCGTTAGCTCCTTCCGGATTCTTCTTGTAGAGGTAATCCGAGATTTCCACCAATGTGTTGGTCGTTCCCGACATGGCTGAGAGAACAACAATCTTCTTCTCTCCATCTGTGATGAGACTGGCAACGTTTTTCATTCGTTGCGCTGATCCGACAGATGTTCCTCCGAATTTTAGAACTTTCATTTTCTTAGTCTTATAATTGTTAGTGATTTATTTTTGATAAAAAGTCTGTGTGATTTCGTCGATCCGATGCCCTTGGCACTGATAGACGATGCCCAGATGTTCGTTCACGATTTTCAGGTTGTGCGTAGTCATGACGACTGCTGACCCTTTGCTGCTGATTTCGTGTAGTAGTTTTACGATTTGGTTCCCGGTTTCTTCATCCAGGTTGCCTGTCGGCTCATCGGCGAGGATGATTTTAGGCTTGTTCAGGATGGCCCGTGCCAGGACGATGCGTTGCTGCTCGCCGCCTGACAATTCATGAGGCAGCTTGTATCCTTTGTTGCTCATGCCGACTAATGCAAGGACTTCTTCAATGCGAGCTTGCATCTCTTGTTTGTTCTTCCAGCCTGTGGCTTTCAGGACAAAATTCAGATTGTCGTAGACGGTGCGGTCTGTGAGCAGTTGGAAATCCTGGAATACAATGCCCAATTCTCTCCGCAGCGCCGGGATATGCTTGCGCTTGATGGCGCCCATGTCATAGCCTAACACCAACGCTTTGCCTGCGATGATGCCTAGTTCGCCGTAGAATGTTTTGAGCAAACTTGTTTTGCCAGTGCCCACTTTGCCAATCAGGTAGACGAACTCTCCTTCGTTTAACTGAAAATTGACATCGGAGAGCACGATGTGTTCCTGTTGGTGAATTTCTACATGTTGATAATCAATGAGCGTCATATTCTTTTTTATTTATGCCGTTTTTGCAGTTCCTGGGCTAAGTCTTCGATGCGCATGCCTTTGGAGGTCAGCAAGACGATGAGGTGGTAGATCAGGTCGGAAGCCTCGTAGATCAACCGTTCGTCTGTGCCATTGGTAGCTTCAATGACAGTCTCCACAGCTTCTTCTCCGACTTTTTGTGCCATGCGGTTCACGCCGGACTTGAACAAAGAAGTCGTATAGGATTTTTCAGGCATTTCCTGATGCCGTTTTTCTATAAAGTCCTGCAGATAGCTCAGGAAACAGATGTCTGCTTCGTTTTTCTCTCCCCAGCAGGTATCTGTACCCGTGTGGCATACAGGACCGTCTGGGTGTACTTTGATGAGCAGGGAATCGTTGTCACAATCAGCTTTTATGGAAACGACATGGAGTAGATTGCCGCTTGTTTCGCCTTTTGTCCACAAGGTCTGGCGTGTACGGCTGAAGAAGGTCACAAGGCCGGTTTCTACGGTTTTTTCGTAGGCTTCTCGGTTCATGAATCCCAGCATTAAGACTTTTCCGGTACAGTCGTCCTGAATGATGGCCGGTACAAGTCCGTTTAGTTTCTCAAAATTTAATTCCATTTGTACTTTTTGTTGTTTCGTGTTATCGTAATCGTACATTAATGTTATGTTTGCAAAGATACTGTTTTAATTCCGGAATCCTGATTTCTCCGAAGTGAAAAACACTGGCAGCGAGTGCCGCGTCGGCTTTTCCCTTTAAAAAAGCATCTTTAAAGTGTTCTTGTGTGCCTGCTCCTCCTGAAGCGATGATGGGTATGGGTAGTGTGTCAGAGAGAAGAGACAGGGCTTGGTTTGCATAGCCTGTTTTCACACCATCATGGTCCATGCTGGTGAAGAGAATTTCACCTGCACCTCTATCACAGGCTTCTTTGGCCCACTCGAACAGGTTTTTGTCCGTTTCGACACGTCCTCCATTCAGATAACATTTCCATCCGGAGGATGTTTCTTTTGCATCAATGGCCACAACACAAACTTGCGAACCGAAATGTGATGCAATGTCGTCGATGAGTGTCGGATTGCGAAGGGCTGCTGAGTTTATAGAGACTTTGTCTGCTCCGGCTTGGAGAAGACGGTCGACGTCTGCCAGTTCATAGATGCCACCACCGACAGTGAAAGGGATATTGATATTGGCAGCCACACGTCGCACCAGGTCCGTGAAAGTCTTACGCTTTTCATGGCTGGCCGTAATGTCAAGGAATACCAATTCGTCGGCTCCTTCCTGCGAGTAATGTTTTCCCAGTTCCACAGGGTCTCCTGCTTGGCGGAGATTTACGAAATTGGTTCCTTTGACTGTGGTGCCGTCTTTGATGTCCAGGCAAGGGATAATACGTTTGGCTAACATGGTGTCGTTTTTTTTTATGCTAAACCGTTTCCGGCATTGAAGTTTTGTAAGTCTTTTAGGGTTATACGGTTTTCGTATAAGGCTTTTCCGACGACGACGGCTGGGATGCCGGCTTCTTGTAGACGGAGTATGTCATTGATGGAACTGACACCACCACTTGCAATGAGGTAGAGTGAGGGCATCTGTTTCATCAATCTCTGATAGAGGTTGATGGACGGCCCTTGCAGCATGCCGTCCTGGTCGATGTCGGTACACAATGCTTGCGTGATGCCTTTCTGATGGTAAGAGTTCAGGTAGGGAAGCAGTTCCAGGTGGCTCTTTTCTTGCCATCCATTGACAGCAATATAACCGTCTTTGGCATCTGCTGCCAAGATGAAACGCGTCGTACCGAATCGTTGCAGCCAGCGCTCGAATAGTTCCGGATGAGTGGCTGCGACGCTACCGATTGTGACCATCTGTGCACCGTTGTCAAATGCGATTTCCAAGTCTTCGTCGTTTTTGATGCCACCTCCGAAGTCGATGTTCAGCGAAGTGTGGGTAGCAATGTCTTTCAGCACTTTGTGATTGACAATGTGTTGTGATTTGGCTCCATCCAAGTCGACCAGGTGGAGGCGGTGTATGCCGTGTTCTTCAAAAGCCTTGGCAACCTCCACAGGATTGTCTGCATAGACTTTTTTATTAAGATAATTGCCTTTAGACAGACGAACACATTTTCCGTCCATTAAGTCTATCGCTGGAATAATATCAATCATAGTGGTTAGATATTTAAAAAGTTTTGCAGAATGCGTTCGCCTATAGAGCCACTTTTTTCAGGATGAAATTGAGTGGCATAGAAGTTTTCTTTCTGAAGTGCGGCACTGAATGGGAGGATATAATCCGTCTGTGCTATCGTGTGCATGCAGATGGGGGCATAATAGCTGTGCACGAAATAGACAAATTCTTCGTGTCCGAACCCTTCAAAGAGTTTTCCTCTTGTTTCTTTCAATGTATTCCATCCCATGTGTGGCACTTTGTCATGACGGTCTTGTGGCTGAAATCTTTTGATGTTGACATCGAAGATGCCAAGTCCGTTGACATCTCCTTCTTCCGAGTGCGTGCATAGCAACTGCATGCCCAGGCAAATGCCCAATACGGGTTGCCTGAGAGAGCGGATAACATTGTCCAGTCCTGTCTGCTTCAGGTAGTGCATAGTGCTTGCAGCTTCACCCACTCCGGGAAAAATCACCTTGTCTGCCGATAAGAGTTGTTGATGGTCGGCTGTGATGACAGCGTTTATGCCTAACCGTTTCAACGCATGGTCGACGGAATAAATGTTTCCTGCATTGTATTTGATAATAGCTACCTTCATAAATGTACTCAGTAGGATGATTGTTCTTTAATGATAAAACTTAATGTCGGAATTGCATTGCTTATGGTTTCTATATTTATACAATATCTCCTCATTAAGTTGCTTATTTGTAGCAAAAGTAGGAAAAAATATGATTCCTTGTATGTTTTTACTTCCTTTCGTTTCTTTTTGAGATTACATGGGTCAATAGCTGTTATTATAATATTTGAGATTCGGATGAATTTAGGGCGGTAGGTATGAAGAGCCTAAGTTTCCAGTTTGTCGTTTCCGCTTATTTTCTATTGACTCATCAGTGATGGAAAAAATAGCCCTATATTTTGCATGTTTACGAAATTTAGCTAACTTTGCACCGCTTTTGAAAAAAACAGAGTTCAAAAGTCTTCGGGGTGTAGCGCAGTCCGGTTAGCGCACCTGCTTTGGGAGCAGGGGGTCGTG